>Ga0190359_1000082_pt1 | contig 56040 bp, 42 predicted proteins | sample 48721823_MG_FD_161269 | JGI IMG/M metagenome (GOLD analysis project Ga0190359, IMG submission 161269) | Hydrothermal vent microbial mat bacterial communities from Southern Trench, Guaymas Basin, Mexico - 4872-18-2-3_MG | ecosystem: Environmental > Aquatic > Marine > Hydrothermal vents >...
GGGAAAAACCAATGAGAAACTTAACACTTGTAAACACTCTTCTGTTTATTTTGTATTTGACCTCAGCAGCACCGGCATGCAGAGCACAGTCTTTATCAAAAAACAGGATACACTTAATAAGTTATTTCCAGACCCGATATACGTCTGTTTTTTCTGAAAATAACTCCAATTACAATATCAGTCTTAGAAGATTTAAATTGATTGCAAAGGGCAAAATAAATTCCAGGTTTAATTTTTATACAGGCATTATTTATAAAACAGGCAACAGCAGCTCTACTGATAATAATATTTATCTTCTTGATGCTTACCTTAATTACTCCTTTTCAAAATCACTCAACTTACGAATGGGACAGTTTAAGCCTCCTTTTGGATGGGAAAGATTTGTATCCGATTATAAAATGCCCGGAACCGAAAGATCCCAGGTTATTGGCAGGCTTATCCCCAATGGAGCTCTGGGAAAATCTTTTGTCAGGGATTACGGAGCACAATTTTTTGGGAAACTGTCAGACCATCTTAAATATGAAGCAGCATTAATGGCGGGCAACGGTGCAAATATTAAACTAACAGATACAAACTTTCCAATGTTTACCGGTAGATTAAGCTACACCACAAAATTATCTATTCCAAACCCATTTAATGTAACAATACAGCTTGCCTGTTCCAGACGGAAAAACATCAACATCAACTTTTCAAAACAACTGCCAGGCTCTGATCAAAATATTTTCAGCAGATTTGACGGTATTGATCTCAGGTGGAACTCTGCATTATACCTAACCAACGGGAAAACAGATATTGCATTTGAATATATCAGCTCATCGTTTAACCCTTCAGCCGCAGGGATTGACAGATTAAATGCCCGGGGATGGTTTTTACAATTATCTCAAATTTTATTAAAAAACTTTCAAGCTTTGATCAAATACGAAAAATTTGATCCGGATATATCAACCATTAATAAATATGACGCAACATGGATAACAATAGGAACAAATTATTTGTTTAACAAAAAACACGGAAGATTGATGCTGGATTTTATTCATAAGATGGAGACAAAAGAGCCCGTATCAAACGACACAATTATTCTGCAATTTCAATATTTTTTATTTGGAGGTTAACCGGTATTTATTTGTTTTGAAAATCAATCGATGCGCTTCCCCATATTACTCTGCCTGCATAAAGAGGAATCAGAGTATTCACTCCTCTACTTGTGTATTCAGGATAGCGAATATCCAGATTAAAAAGATTATCCCCCATTAATGAGAGCCTTATCCCCTTAAAAATTTCCGCAGAAATCTTTACAGAGAGTAAATTGTATGCTTCCGCTTCGGGATTGCAATTATCAACATCAGGGTTCAGCAGTCTTACCTCAGAAGGTTTGCCGAAATATCCGTTAAAAATTCCCGCAGAAAACCGGTTTTTATGATACAATAATCCGCCTTTAATCATTAAATTGGGGTGAAGCGATGCATTTTCAATGCCTTTATCATTTCTGTTTTTCTGAAAATAAAACGAGCCTATAATGCACAATCCGTCCATCAAACAATATTGGGTCTCAATTTCAACTCCTGCAAAGTCATGAGTTCCCGCATTATAATATTTTATTGATTCGCCAATAGGAGAAGCAGGATCATCTATCCATTTTCTGTAAATAATATCAGACATACGGCTTCTGTAGCATGTAATGGATGATTGAATATGTTCGCTGTGATAAGAAATCTGCACTTCAGCCGTGCGTATTAATTCGGGTTTAATATTCATGTTTCCGTTAAAAAGAGGGTGCTTGAATGAAGTTTCAAGGGGATAAGCTTTTCTGAACGCCTTACTGTACAGCAGTTTTAAGCCTATTTTATCTGTAATTCCTGAAACGAGCCCGAATCTTGGTGAAATATTACCTTTTATATTTTCAATTTTATTATATTGTAAACCGCTGATCAATTTAATTCTGCCGAACCTGTAGTCAGTCTGAATATAAACACTTGACAAAAAAGTGTTGCCTGCGTAAAAGAAATCTCCCCAGTAATTATCTTTTTCCAAAACAACACCGGATATAATATTTAACTTTTTAAAAGGAGTTATATTTGCAGACATTTCAAACAGAAAATCCTCTGCATTCATTTCATTACCATATTCCAGATCAAGAAAATGTTTATTATATGTTAAATTGGCATTTACTGCTAATTTCTCTCCGACTTTGCGCGAATATCCAAGATCAACAAAATATGTTATTTGGTTTATGTTTGAATGAGGATCATCATCACTCCATGTATTTCTTCCTCCGCCCAAAGCATATGGATAAAATCTTCCGTAATAACTATTAATATGAAAACCACCATAATTCAAAACTGTTGTTACTCCAAAAGTTTTTCTGTCAAAATTTGCCGAGCCCTTTATGCCCTCATAACCTGTAAAAGAATAAAAGGGGCCGTTATCATTAAGATGAGAAATGCCTGATATAAAAGAAAATTTATTTTTATTTAAAACTAATTTTATGTTCTGAAAGAGAGTATTGTATGAACCTCCTCCAATTGTAAATTTAATCTTCTTTAAATCCTCCTCCGGCTTCTCGGTAATTATATTAATTACTCCTGAATATGCACAAGAACCGTACAGAACAGAACCCGGGCCTCTGATTATTTCAATATGATCAATAATATCCAGGGGGAAAGAAGCAAACACCGGGCTGTTTAACCCGCCTGATATAGGATCCCGGACAGGTCTGCCGTTTAAAAGAATCAGGGTATGGTTGTTATATGGTGTTAATGATTGTCCCCTGAACTGGACTAGATTATCTGAAAAAACATTCGCAGATAAAAATGAACTACCTACCACCCTGTTTAAAATCTGTCCGAGGTTTAAACCTGCAAATCCTTCTATCTGTTCTTTTGTAATAACAGTGATAATTCCCGGAGCATCGTAAACGTTTTCTGATTTTTTAGAAGCTACCGTAACTTCAACTTTCATCAATTCTTCGAAAGGAATTTGCATCAGATCATTAATATCCTGTGCAGAAACGGACATAAAACATACCAGAAATATTACTAAATATTTAATTAAAAGTCTGGTCAATCTGATACTCCTCAGATAAATCATCCCCGCTATTCAATTAAAACAAAGACTTAATAAAGCATCCAGTCAAATTCATTCAATAAATGTGCCAAAAGTATAAACGTAATAAAAACAGCAAAGAAGAAACAATTAAGTTAAGTAAACAATGGTAATAATTAACTATCTAACAGGAATTTTTATATCTGTAAATATACTAAACATAAGATATTACAATGTCAAGAAAAAAATTTTTAAAATTATCTCTGTTAATAAAATTACTGGTTATTAACAGGATGTCTCTGCTTTTTTCATCAATTTGATTTTATACAAGAAATTACTATCTTGGTAATGTGCAGTAATTAATGCAGAAAAAATACAACAATTCCGAATCTTTTACGTCTTTAATATTGAGATGGATAACGTAAAGCAAAAAAAAGCATCCCAGGCAATAACCAAAGATCATCAAAGCCTGTTCAGGTTCATACGGTTCAAGATATCTTCTACCGAAGAATCCGAAGACCTTCTGCAGGAGGTTTACATGCAGGCTTTGTCTCACCTTAATGCTTTTGAAACAATTGACAACATTTCCGCATGGTTGTTTACAATTGCAAAAAACAAGGTTATTGACTGGTACAGAAAAAAGCGTATTAAAACAGTATCGCTGGATGAACCAGCCGGAAACAACATCTGTTTTAAAGACATTATTGAAGATGAGATGAAAAGCATAGAGGGCCAATGGGACAGAGAATATGTTATGAATGAAATCATGTCTGCAATTGATGAACTCCCTGAAAAACAAAAGTATGTCTTTATTAACAATGTCGTGGAAGAAAAAACTTTCAGAGAATTGTCTGAAGAAACAGGCGAACCAATAAACACTCTTATTGCAAGAAAACGTTATGCCATCAGGTTTTTACAATCACGATTAAGTGAAATTAAAAATTTACTTGATAAAAATTAGAGGTGTAAAATGAATAAACATGAAAATATCATTGAGAAGTGGGGAGTTTTAAGAATCATGGGAATGGTAATCGGCGGAATTATTATCGCAGCTATAATGGGCCTTTTACTGGGATTCTTTGTGATGATACTATGGAACTGGTTAATGCCGAATATATTCGGGTTGACTACTATTACATTCTGGCAGGCATGGGGACTTGTAATTCTGACTCACATATTTTTTAAGTCATTTCCTCATCACAGCAGCAGCCGCCACAGTGAGCAGTGGAAAGAACATTTTAAAAACAAGTTCTTTCCGGAAAAAAATACTAATACAGATCAGTTTACTGCATAATTTAACAATCCTCCCGAAGACTATGTGTTTTCGGGAGGATAAACTAATTAAAATCAGGAGTTAATAAATGACGGGCAAAGAACAAAAGCGCCACTCAGACAGGCATGATCTTACAGGGGAGTATAAATACGGAGATTCAGGCCAAATATTTTTACTTGTAATTTTTACTATAATCTGGGTTACTGACTCATTTATATTTCATTTCTCATGTTTAAATTCAGGACGTTTCACCTTCTTGTTCAGATTACCAACATCACTTGTAATACTGTTTTTTTCCGGTTATTTTGCACAATCAGGTCTGAAAATTATATTTGGCAAAATAAGAGAAAATCCTGAAATAGTTAATACGGGTGTATTCAATATTGTACGTCATCCCATTTACCTCGGATCAATACTTTTTTATCTTGGGATAATAGTACTATTCCCCACATGGGCATCAATCATTTTATTTGTTGTAATAACAGCTTTTTACTACTTTATCTCATTGTATGAGGAAAAACTTCTTTTACAAAAATTCGGGGATAGATATAAGAAATATCAAAAAGAGGTGCCGATGCTTATCCCCTTTTTCAGGAAAAAATAAACAATAGACCGGATAACTGTTAAATAAATTCAGGCATAAATAGGATATAATACCAACCACACATGAAGAATAAATCAATAATAACCTGCCCCGGCTGCGGATATAAAAAGGAAGAAACAATTCCCGAAAATACATGCCTTCAGATTTATGTCTGTAGTAATTGTGGAAAAAATTTAAAACCAAAAGCAGGAGACTGCTGCATTTTCTGTTCATACAGCTCTGTTAAGTGTGTCCCAATGCAGGTCAATAACAAGCCGGATAAATCATCAACTGACTTTTTATCTATCTATAAACCCGATACATAAGTATGTTTTTATCTCAGGCCAATTAATAAACTTGCCATTACTTATTCTGGATTTGAGCTGAGAATCGGTTATTTACTTACACAGAGAACTTATCTTAGTAATTCCAATCAAGCTTATACCAAATTAATAAAAGCCCTTCATCATCTGATTGCAAAACAAAACCCTTTGCAAATAATTTTTTATTTAATTAACTTTAGGGAAATGTTTTGTAAATTTACCATAAGACTGAGATTATACAGCAATTAAATAAAAAGTTTCGGAGTAAAAATGCAGAAACTAAAAAGATTCGGCGTTTCAATGGACAGCCAGCTTCTTGAAAATTTTGATAAATATTTAAAAAGACACGGGTATGCAAACAGATCAGAGGCTGTAAGAGATATGGTAAGAGATCAACTTGTAAGGGAAGAGTGGAACCAGAAGACTGAAGGAAAAAATATAGAAACAGTAGGGACTATCACCATAATTTACGACCATAAAAAACATCAATTGTCAAACCATCTTACAGAGAACCAGCACCATCATCACAATGAGGTAATTTCAATGATGCATATTCATCTTGATGAAACAAACTGTCTTGAAGTTCTCGCTGTAAGAGGCAATCCTGAAAAGATAAAAGAGATTGCAAATCAATTAATCAGCACTAAGGGTGTAAAGCATGGAAAGCTTGTTATGACAAGCACAGGTAAAAATCTTACTTGAATTTATCTGGCATTGATAAAATCAACCGGTTATTAATGATATTAATTGTTATTAAATAAACTTCTTTTAAAGGAGGCATCATGTCAGAACTTCAGGAATCTCAATTTTTAAAGCCAATATCGGAAATTGCAGAAAGCATTGGCCTTGAACCGTCGGATATTGAACTTTACGGTGATTACAAAGCAAAAATTAAACTGAATACCGTAGAAAAATTTAAAAACAATAGAGAAGGCTCATTGGTACTGGTTTCTGCCATAACTCCCACACCTGCCGGAGAAGGGAAAACTACAACATCTATCGGGCTCTCTATTGGTTTAAACCGTATTGGTAAAAAATCAATTGTCACATTAAGAGAACCGTCATTAGGGCCTCTTTTCGGGATGAAGGGCGGTGCCACAGGAGGCGGTAAAACCCAGGTGCATCCTATAGAAGAGATAAACCTTCACTTTACAGGTGATATCCATGCTGTAACATCCGCCCACAACCTTATTGCAGCAGTACTTGACAATCATATTTTCAGAAAAAAAGAACCTCTGATTGATCCGCGAAAAATTTCATGGAACCGCGTAATAGACATGAATGACAGATCTTTAAGAGACATTGTTATAGGCCTCGGCGGAAGTAAAAACGGGTATCCGAGAGAAGACAAATTTTCCATAACAGCGTCATCTGAAATAATGGCAATTCTCGGATTATCAACCAGCTATCAGGATATGTGCAGAAGGATTTCAAATATATTACTCGGTTTTACTTTTGACAATAATCCTGTTTTTCTAAGAGATCTTAAAATATGCCAGGCAGTTAATTCTCTTTTAAAACATGCAATAAAACCTAATCTGGTACAAACAACGGAAAACACCCCTGCTTTTGTACACGGAGGCCCTTTTGCAAATATTGCACAGGGAACCTGTTCAATCTTATCAATGCAACTCGCTTTAAAACTATCTGATTTTGTTGTTACAGAAGCCGGATTCGGTTTTGATCTTGGTGCGGAAAAGTTTTTTGATATTGTTGCAAGGTCAGGTAATTTAAATCCAAAAGTCGTTGTACTGGTTGCAACTGTCCGGGCTTTAAAAATGCACGGAGGCAGAAAAATCAAAGAACTTACAATGTCTGATCCGGAAGCAGTAGAAAGAGGACTGCCGAATCTTGAAAAACACATTGAAAATATTTACAAATTTAATGTTAAACCACTTATTGCTATCAACAAATTTCCATCAGACAGCGCTGAAGAAATAAAAATGATTAAAAATTTTCTAAATGAAAAAAAAGTTGAGTTTGCAGTAATTGATTCTGCCGGCAGAGGTGGTGAAGGTGCAGAAGACCTTGCCCGTAAGGTGGTTGAACTGACTGAGCATAAAAATAAATACAGACCGCTTTATGACCTGGATTCGACTCTTGAACAGAAAATTGAGACAGTTTGCAGAGAAATTTATGGTTCAAAAGCCGTTGACTTTACAAAAGATGCGAAAAAGGATATAAAAACAATAAATAAAATCGGGTTGGAAAAACTTCCTGTTTGCATTGCAAAAACACAGAAATCACTGTCTGACAATCCTGAACTACTTGGGAGGCCAAAGGATTTTCTGGTTACTGTACGCAAGATTGAAATATCATCAGGTGCAGGTTTTCTGGTGCCTATTACTGGTGATATTCTGCTTATGCCGGGTCTTCCGAAAACACCTGCTGCTGAAGGAGTGGCTATGGATAAAGACGGAGTGATTAAAGGATTGTTCTGAAAAGATTGATTTTTATAAGACAAGCACTTGCAAAATATATGATATAAAAATTATGCCTGTAATTATTTATACTTCTCAATAATTGCAGGCATAATTTAATTTAAAAAACTTTAACTCTCAATAAATTCTGCCGGAAAATACGCTGATATTTCTACTCCCTGATTATCACTAAGCTCTACATCCAACACTCCGTTGCATTGGGACACAAAAGCCTCTGCTGTTGTCAATCCCAAAGCAAAATCAGGATATTTCTCTGACACATAAAACTGATCAAGTTCAGGCTGAGGAATATCTTTTTTTGTCCATTTACACTTACACAAAACAGAAACATGAAGATATTCAGAGGCAATATCTTCCCCTGCTCTGTCTTCCAATCTTTTTGGTAATTGACTCATATTTGCCATTATACCGAAACTACCCTGATATCTGACTGTTGAAGCTATATTTACAAGCAGGGCAATAAGAGTATTCTGGATTAAGGAACGCTGAGTTTTAATATATAAAGGAGATTCCGGAACATCGTAACTAATTTCCAACTCACTGTTATTTGATTCTACAATTTCAATTACATCAATAATTAGCTGTACAGTATCAAACATTTCTACAGATTCGGTTCTGAATTCTGCAAATCTGTCCCATGTTTCAGTAAAAAGTTTTATCCTGTTTTCCAGTTCCAGGGCAATTGATGCTGCCTGCTGTACAGGGCTGTCCGGGTCAGACTTTTCCTGTATTCTTTTAAGTCTGCTGTGAAGCATATCAAGCAAGGATTTTAAATGCTTTGAAATATTCTGTCCTATAAATCCTGCACCTGCAGCTCTCTGGCCTTGAAACAACAATTGTGATAATCTTTTATTCTGCGCCTGAAGATATTTTAATTCTAACTGTGTTTTGATTCTTGTGGATATTTCAGAAAGATTAAAAGGTTTTGTAATATAATCCTTTGCCCCAAGTTCAAAACCATGAAGCCTGTCTTCAACATCATTTTTTGCAGTTAAAAATACTATAGGTATATCTTTTGTTGTTTCTTCCGCTTTTAAAAGTTCACATACCTCATAACCGTCAGTTCCAGGCATCATAACATCAAGAAGAACCAGGTCAGGCTTATATTGAATTGCTGCTTTAAATCCTTCAAATCCGTCTTCAGCTGTCAAAACCTTGTACCCCTGTTTTTCCAGATAATGCGTTAAAAGCCTTATATTGGCAGGAGTGTCATCAACTGTAAGAATTGTCATATTCTCAGGCTTCATCATCTACTCCCAGCAGTTTATATTCCTTTACAATTGCTTTTTTCAATTCTTTAATCTTATCCCACTTGCCTGCTCTTCCGTTATCCTCAATCTCGGCTCCCAATTTTGAGAAAACAGGGAAACCGTAAGAACCTGCCGTACCCTTTAACGAATGTCCGAATCTGATAACCTCATCTAAGTCTCTCTTTTCCAGATCTTCCTGGAATTTCTTTATTTTCTTGGAAAGATCATCAACAAAGAACTCTCTTAGCTCAGCCATCAGAGGATCATCAGCAAATACATCCTGTTTTTTTGCAGTTTTTTTATTTTTTTGTTCTGATGGTTTTTTATTAAGATACTTATTCAATATTTCCTGAAGTTTTTCTCTGTTTATTGGTTTTGAAAGATAATCCGTACATCCGGCATCCAGAGTTTTCTTTTTATGCTCTTTCATAGCATGGGCAGTAAGCGCAATAATAGGAAGATCTTTATACTTATCCATGCTTCTTAATTTACGAGTTGCTGTAAATCCGTCCATAACAGGCATTTCCATATCCATAAGTACAACATCGTAATTGTTTTTCTCCATTAAATCCAATACCTGCTTACCTGTTCCTGCAAGATCAACATAATAACCAAGCTGGCTCAGTAAAAGGCGCATAAGTTTCTGACCCGAAGGGTCGTCCTCTGCAAGAAGAATCCTTGCCTGCTCACTTGCTGATTCCATAGCAGAATCTATTGTATCTTTTAACGAAGGCATAACAAGACTGTTTAGCTGCTCCAGAAGAGTCTCCGGGGTTTCTGTAGTTTTTTGCAGAAGCAAAGCATAATTTTCGCTTAGCTTTGCCCTGTCCTTTGCAGTCAGCTTTTTACCCGTATAAATTACTACAGGAATATCTTTTGTCTTTTCAGAAGATTTAATTGTCTTTAACACTTCAAATCCGTCAACCCCGGGCATAAGAAGATCAAGAATAACCAGAGCTATTGGATGAGGAGTTTCAAGATATTTGATTACATCATTTCCATTCTCAAAATTTTTTACAATTACATCAATATTTTTCAGAAGCTTTTCAAACAGCACGTGTACTGATTTATCATCATCCACAATAAGAACTTCCTGATCCTTACCGTCAGGAGTACCTATGGATTTATGCAGAGTCTCAATTAAAGCTTTTTCCTGGGCAGGCTTTTCAATATATTCAACTGCCCCTAAGCTGTATGCCTTTTTCTGATTTGAAAGTACGGAACATACAATAACAGGAATATCTTTTGTTAAAGCGCTTGATTTAAGATTTCTTAAAACTTCCCAACCGTCCATCTTACCCGGCAGAAGTATTTCCAGAATTATTGCATCAGGTCTGTAAAACTTTGCCTTGAGTATGCCGTCTTCTCCTGTTGTACTGCACTGAACCTGATATCCGTCCCGTCTTAAATATCTTTGCAGTAATTCCATTGCGCTGCCGTTGTCTTCAATAAGTAAAACAAGAGGCTCTTTACGCTGCTTCTTGGTCTGAACCAGGGCATGTTTCGGTTTTGATTTAACGGAAGTATCGGTTGTCTTTGTAGTTTCAATCTCTTTACTTTCAGGTTCCCGAGGTTTCTGCACCTTTTCTGTCAGAATCCTGACAGGAATTGAAAAATGGAAAGTTGTTCCTTTGCCCACTTCAGATTCAAACCAGATTTTTCCGTTTAAAAGTTCAACCATCTGTTTACACAGGGACAACCCAAGCCCCGTACCACCAAAGCGTCGGGTCATTGAAGCATCTGCCTGAGTAAAGGATTCAAAAATTGCCTGGTGTTTATCTCTTGGGATACCTATTCCAGTATCAGCAACATGAACTTCAAGAAGGCCTCTGTTATTACCTTTATCTTTAACATTTACTTCAAAACTGATCTCTCCTTCTTCAGTAAATTTCACAGAATTACCAAGAATATTAACCATAATCTGTCTGACTTTCAGACTGTCAGTCTCTATGTAAGGCAGACTTTCGGGATCAGTGGAGACATTAAATTTCAGACCTTTATCCAGAACTCTCGGACGAAGAAGCTGCGAGACATTTTCCACCAGCTCATTCATGTTACACTCAACTATATCAACTTCCATACGTCCGGTCTCTACCTTTGCCAGATCAAGAATCTGATTTATAATTTCAAGAAGACTTTCACCGTTCAATTTTATTGTTTTTGCAAAATCAACCAGCTCTTCCGGCAGATTTTCCTGTAAAAGCAGATCTGAAAAACCGATAATACTGTTCATTGGTGTTCTGATTTCGTGGCTCATATTTGCAAGAAATTCACTTTTTGCTCTGTTGGCCTGCTGCGCCAGTTCTCTTGTTTCGCGCTCTCTTTCATACAGTCTTGCATTTTCCATAGCCATTGCAATCTGGTCTGCCAACATTTTCATCATAGCCGAATCATTGTTATCAAACGACTCTTTTTTAATACTTACAATATCAAGAACTCCAAGAAGTTTTTCCCCTTTTTTTACAGGTACAGCTATTTCAGAACCCACATTTTTAATAACAGAGGCAACTCCGTCTGTAGTTTTTTTGTGATTTATTATTACTTCTCCGGAGTCCGCAGCTTTCCATAACACAGAGGTGTCTTTTTCAACAGACCAGTCAAAAGGAAGCATCATATTGTCAGGCCCTGACTGTGCGCTTAACACAAGTCTGTCCTGTTTTTCATCCTTGACAAAAAGAAGAATTAAATCATCCTTGTATTCCTTTCTGATAGAATCAACAACCTGAACGCTGAGTTTATTAACATCAAGCGTTGAAACCATTTTTCTTGAAATCTCATTTATAAGAGAAAGCTGGCGAATACGTCTTTTTTCAGCTTGCAGCAGACGGGCATTTTCCATTGCCACTCCTGCCTGACCAGCCAGAATTATCATAGTCCTGAGGTGAGATTCACTGAATTGATGCAAACCCGTTTTGTGAAGAGCAATTACTCCCATAGATTCATTTTCATACTGCATAGGAGCAACCAGCATTGAGTATGGTTTTACATTCTTTGACTTTTTATACTTAGCTTTGGGATGTTTGGTAATATCCCCAACCATCTCTGCCTGCCCGCGTGAATAAACAAGCCCTACAATTCCCTCTCCGATCTTCAGTTTTTTTATCTTTTTAGATTTACCTTCATCCCGATTCCCTGCAAAAATCGGAATTAAATATTTCTTGCTTTCATCAATTGAATATACAATACACTCATCATAATCAATAAGTTTTTTAATTCCTTCACCTATTGCCCTGGCAACATCCTCAGGCATCAGCATTCTCGTTAATTTACCTGTAACATCATTGATAGTCTCTATAGTCTCAATTGCTCTTCTCAGTTCTTTGTTGGTTTCTTCTAGTTCCTGATTCCGCTGTACAGCGTTTTCAAAAGTAGAAAAGAGCAGGTCAAGAATCTGCATTCTATCAGAAGTAATAAAATGTTTCTGACCTGCAAAAATAATCTCAATTCCCATTTCCGTAATAGAGTTTTTTCTTAACTCCTGGTTAGCAAGTATATACTGAATTCTGGAAATAAGAAACTGTTCACTGTAAGGTTTAGTTACAAAATTATCAGCTCCGCTCAGAAGCCCCCTGATAACATCTCTGGGATCAAATAACTGCGTAAGAAGAATTACAGGTACATATTTTAACTGCTCGTCAGCCCTTATCTGACGGCAAAATTCATAGCCGTCCATTTCAGGCATGAGAATATCACTTATAACAATTGTAGGCTTTTGCTTTCTCATCATTGTAAGTGCATCTTTGCCGTTGGTAGCCATGCGCACTTTGTAGTTTCTTCTCTCAAGAATATACTTTAAATGCATAGCCTGAGTAGGGCTGTCTTCCACAACCAGAATTTCTATATCTGATTCCAACGGCCTGTTTTCATTTTTAAACATACTTTTATCCCATCATTTATTTTTCAATTATTTCGTTTTGGAGATTAAAAACCGTGTTTAACTTTCTGGCAATTTCCGGACACGGCATTACATAATCTGCTGCGCCAAGAGAAACTGCTTCTCCTGGCATACCAAAAACAATGGAACTTTCCTCATCCTGAGCAAAAGTCATTGCACCGTTATCATGAAGACTCTTCATCTCTTTTGCCCCATCTCTGCCCATTCCTGTTAATAATACTGCAATACTGCCTTTACCAAAAGAATCATTGACAGATTTAAAAAGATGAGCAACTGAAGGACATAATCTGTCTCTTGTATCCCATTTTGTCAGTTTTACTCTGTAATCTTTTCTAATAGCCATTTGGAATTTATCCGGAGCCAGATAAGCTGTACCAGGTGTCACCTTCTCATTATCCTCTGCAATTTTAATATTATAATTTGTTGTCTTACCAAGCCAATCAGCCAGCCCTGCAAGAAATCCCGGCGCTATATGCTGTACAATTACAACCGGAACAGGCAGGTCAGGATCAAGATTTGAAAGAAGATTCTGAAGAGCAAGAGGGCCTCCTGTAGATGAACCTATTGCAACAATTTTATATTCCTTCCCTTTATGTAAAGTGCTTTTCTGTGCTACATGCGGCTTTACACCTGTTTTTTCTCTATTTCTGAGCCTTGACCACCTGCGTACTACTTTAACACTGGACATGGCTTTAATTGTATCTAACAGCTGTTTTACAGATTCTTCACCTTCATTGTGAGTAAATCCCCTCGGTTTTTCCAAAGCTGCTACAGCTCCGGCTTCCATAGAACGAAATGTTTTACTCACTTCACTTGGATCCCAACTCGCACTGCATATTACAATGGGTACGGGATTTGTTTCCATAATTGCTCTGGTTGCTTCAAACCCGTCCATACCGGGCATGTGAATATCCATTGTGATCACATCAGGTTTTAACTCTGCTGCTTTCTCAACTGCTTCTACACCGTTTTTTGCAGTGCCAACAACCTGCAGTTCAGGATCTTTGTTAATTATGTATTCAAGATAACTTCTGATAACCGAAGAATCTTCTGTTATAAGTACCTTAATCATACAGAGAACCTATCTTTTAAATAAGTTTACTGATAACGTCCAGCAAATTACTTTGATCAAAACTGCGCTTAACAATATATGCATTTGCTCCAACTTCAATACCCCGTTCCCTGTCCTCTTTTGATTCAAGACCTGTAACCAGAATTACAGGCAAATTGGCAGTTGATCTGTTCTTCCTTATATTTGTCACTAACTCAAATCCGTTCATTCTCGGCATCTCAACATCAGAAACTACAAGATCATACTGGCCGCTGCGCAAAGCAGAAAATGCATCAGCACCGTCCACAGTTGCTTTTACATTGTAACCGGCTGACTCAAGTATATTCTTTATTAATGTTCTGGATGTTATTGAATCTTCTGCAATTAGTATAGACTTCCTTTCTTCCTTGTCTTTTACCATTGATACCTCCTGTCTGGGAGCATAACTTACTTTTTCAGCAGATTTAATAACATCCTGGATATTTAAAATAGGCACAACACTTCCTGATCCAAGAATGGTTGCTCCCGCGATATTTGCTACTCTTTGAATATGCTTTCCAAGTCCCTTTACTAAAAATTCCTGTTCATTCACAACTTTATCAACCTCAAGTGCAATAAGTTTGTTTGAAGACCTTACAAGTAAAAACTGTATCGAGTCGGAAACTTCCGAATCCCCCGCATCATTTCTTATCCCGAGAATATCACTTAAATGCACAAGAGAAATAATCTGATTATCAATAGTAACAACTCTTCTGTTTTCAACGGTTTTTATCTTTTTTACTGATATTCTTGAAGCTCTTTCAACGTGAGAAGTCGGTATAACGTAACTTCTTCCACCGGATTCAACAAGAGTCCCTCTGAATGTAGCAAGAGTAACAGGCAGAACAATTCTGAACATTGTGCCCTTACCCACTTCTGTTTCAAGCTGAATCATACCGCCCAGATTCTCAACTTTTTCACGAACAATTGCAAGGCCCAATCCTCTTCCCGAAATATCCGTTATTATGGGACTTGTGGAAAGATCCGATTCAAAAATCAGGGCAATTGCTTTATCTCTTGTCAGATTTCTGGCAGCCTGTTCACTGATAATTCTCTTCTGAACAGCTGTCCTTTTAACAGCTTCGGGATCTATACCTCTTCCGTCGTCCTGAACGACTATTTCAATCTTGTTCCCCTCAATCTGGCTTATGGAAATTGAAATTGTTCCCTGTTCCGGTTTACCTGCTTTAATTCTTTCCGCAGGTTTTTCTATTCCATGATCTATACAGTTACGCAGCAGATGAACAAGAGGATCTTTAATCTCTTCAAGAATTCTTCTGTCAACTTCAGTAGTGCTTCCTCTCATAATAAGCTCAACATCCTTGTCCTGATCCCTTGCAATATCTCTTACCACCTTGGGGACCATTTTTAGTAATGTTGAAAAAGGCAGCATCAAAAGAGATTTCATATCCGATAAAAGATTGTCAATCATGCTTCCTATCTGACGGAAATTGGACTCTGCCATTTTATAGATATATATCAGTTTATCATCAATATCCTTAATCTGATGGAAATTCCAGTTGAAAAATTCACTTTCGCCCTCAACAAACATTCTGCTTCTTCTGCTGTCAGTGTCACCGTTTTTAATGTCAGTGTAAATCTTTTCCCATTCTTTTCTCCAGACATCAATCTCAACAAGCATAGTTTTTAAGTCTTCTGTTACCTGGCCTGTAACAAGTTTTGCAGAAACCATCTCTTCTATCTGCAGAAGTATTGAATCAAGTCTTGTAGTTGGTATTCTAACTGTTTCTGAAAAAATTGACTTAATCTCTGAACGGGGTGCGCTTTTTACCGCAGGTTTCTCTGTTTTATCAGCTTCAGGCTCTTTTTCAATCTTTTGCTTTTGTTCACTTACAAAGTTTTCTTTCTGCTCTACTACCACTGCAGGTTTCTTTTCGTCATCATTATTCAGTTCTTTTTTGCTTTCGCTTTTTTTATCGGTACTGCTTTTTTTATTATTTTCAAAGGCAGATTTTTCTATACTTTCAAGTTTATTTCTCATTTCAGTAATATCAATGGAATCAGGAGATTCAACAGCTTCAGAAACAACATCAACAGCATCCAGCATAACATCAAAAATTTCTTTTGTTGCTTCCAGTTCGTCCCTTTTAAGAAGTGCAAAAATACTCTCAAGAGACTGGCATAACTGTTCAACTTTAATAAGATTTACTGCACGCGCTGCTCCTTTTAAGCTGTGCGCTTCGCGATATATAACTTCAAGAATTTTTATTCTGTCTTTTCCGGTAGTCTTCTCAAGATCAACCAATCCTGAAGATATTGTTTTTAAGTGCTCTTCCGCTTCAACCTTAAACATTGAAAGAAGTTCTTTCAGGAAATCATCATCATTCTTCATTGCTTCTCCTAATTGATCCGGCAGGGACTCATTATTAACATAACCACCTGAAATTTATGCATTTAACTGCACTATGCGCTCCTGCATCTGACTTATTAACCTTGTAAGTTCTGACTTGTCAGCATTGACTTTTCCGTCTTCGTCGACAGATTCAATTAAATTTTTTAGTTGTTCCTTTGCAACATCAAATATCTCAAAGATATCTGCAGATATTGCAGCGTCCTTTTGTTTAAGCAAGGAAAAAATTCTTTCAAAATCCTGCCCCACCTCTTCCAGCTCGGATATCCCAACTGTACGTGCGGCTCCCTTTAAGCTGTGTGCAGCTCTGAAAACCGTTTCCACAATCTCTTTCCGTTCTTCACCGGATGCACCGGATTTCAACTTTTCCATACCGTTTACAATTGTTTCAAGATGCTCATTAGATTCCATTTTGAACATTGAAAGAATTTGCTTGAAAAATTCCGGGTCATTAATCTGCATTTAAATCACCTATGTGTTATTTATGAAAAATATTTTATATCTTGTAAAGCTTTACTATCTCCGTTAATGTCTGGCCAAGTTTATAAAGATCCTGCGCAGCAGTTTCCACCTGTTTGGTTGCAGCCACATTCTGATTACTCGCCTGTTTTATACTCTCCATAGCTGAAACTACCTGATCCATTCCTACTGTCTGTTCCTGGCTTGAAACTGCAATCTGAGTTGTAGCCTGGGCAGCCTCTGCTACACTGTTTGCAAGTCTCTGGATAGTTTCTCCTGACTTAAGTGACTGCTCAACTCCTGATTTAACTGCTTTACTTCCCTGTTCGGTCTTCATTACAGCTTCACTTGTTGCTTTCTGAATTTCATCCAGAATATTTCTTATTCTATTGGTTGCCTGTTTTGACTGCTCTGCCAGGCTTCTCACCTCCTGTGCAACAACTGCAAATCCTTTACCCTGTTCGCCCGCTTTAACAGCCTCTATTGAAGCATTAACAGCAAGAAGTCTTGACTGTTCCGCCACATCCTCAACTGTTGTAATTATACTGCTTATTGCCTGACCGTGCTCGCTTAAACGCATAATACTGTCTGCAATTGATTCCATCTGTTTTTCAATTCTGTTAATCTCTTCAATAGTCTCAGCTACGGTTTTTTCACCTGCCTGTGAAATCTTTACCGCCTTCTGAGCACTCTCCGAAACATGTTTTGCTTTTCTGTTAGAGTCAATTGCTGTCTGCCTTACCTCTTCTACTGTAGTATTGGTTTGGGTTGCAGCAGAGGCTGTTTCCGCAGCAGCAGAGGCTATTTGTGTTACTGATGTTGAAATCTGGCCTGCAGATGCTGCAAGAGAGTTAGAAGCCTCTTTTATCTGAATTGCCAGCTCTTTTAAACTGATAATCATACGTTTGAAACTCTTTAGCAAAGAACTCAACTCATCATTTGATTCGATTTCAGGAATATCAATATTCAGATGGCCTTCCGCTACCTGCTCTGCACAGGATATCGCTATATTAAGAGGTTCTGCAATTGCTTTTACCACTTTTACTGCTACAATGATACTTACTGCAAGACCTCCGAACAAAATTAATGCAATAATTAATGACAATGCATTTTCCGTTCCATTTATCTTTTTAATTGAATTCTCTACTCTTAAATCTATTTTATCTATAGCAGCCAACAGGTTGGAATTGATATCTTTATATTTAGCGGTCATTACCTGCAGGTCAGAATAGAGTTTGTTCTGTCTGTATCCTCTTTTTACATCATTAGCAACGACCTCTGCAAGAGAATAAAATTCCCTGAAATCATTAAGAATCTTATCGGAATTCATTTCTTTCATCTTATCTTTGCCTGAACGCATAATATTCAGTATATAATTCCTGCTGTTATTAACAACGTCGCTTATATCTTTAGATCTTATTATAGTCTTATTGAGAATCTGGAGATTAACATGATCCAGCTCTTTGCTGAGACTGGTGTACATTGCTTTCTCTTTTAAATTCTTACTGCTAAGCATGTTAATTTCTTTTGCGCTCTTTCTGTGCAGATATTCAGTTGATATAAAAATAAACAGGAATATCACAACAGAAATTGTCGGTAATAAAAATATCTTTTTTTTAAGATCCAGTTTTTGTATCATGGCTCACTCCCACAAAATTATATTTAAACTTCAATATTTATAACAAGCCTTTTATCATTAAATATCTTTTCAACATCAAGCAAAATAAGTTTGTCTTCTGTTACTCCGTGTATGTAACTTTTAAGAGAATCACTTGAAAGCATGTGATTTGCTTTAAAATCATTATTGCCCATTACACGAATACCCATTATCCGATCTGCAAGAATACCGAACTCTTTATCACCCTGTTCAATAATTATTATTCTATTCAGATCAGTAATTCCCTTATGAGGAAGATTGAACAGCTTTTTAATATCAAGAATTGACACAATACGGCTTCTAATATTTGTTATTCCAAGTAAAAACGGTGGAGTGCCCGGAAGCGGTGCAAAATCCTTCAATGGATACACTTCCTGGACATAAGATGACTTTACTCCGTATAATTCAAAAGCAAGCAAGAACTCCACTACTTCAAATTTATCCTTATTTGCGCTTTGATCATCATATTCCGAGGCTAATATACGTGCCCGTTTTTTTAATATTTCATTTTTCTTGGGCATGTATTTACTGACAAGGAATTCGTTTCCCTGATTATTCCCCAAATTGTTATTGTTCATCCGGGACTCTCCATGCTTTTCATATTTTCGATAACATGTATCATTCTACCGGCAGTTATACCGTCAAACTCTTTTAATACATCATCTCTTTCTTTTAAACGCAGCAATTTTTCCGCATTCTCAAAACATTTCTTTGCTTCCTTTTTTTTACCAAGCTGTTTTGAAAGATTCCCCATAATAAAATAAGCTGCAAACGAATCCGGTTCTAAGTAAATTACATTCTTCAGGGCTTCCAGAGCCTTTTCCAGCTTTCCCATCTCCTGATATATCTCTGCCTGAAGCTGGTATAACTGAAATTCAAGCCTGTACTTTTTAATACCTTTGCTACACCAGTGTAATGCATGTTTTAAATCACCGGTATTGGCATAACTTTTTGCCAGCAATATATACACCTGTGGATTATCAGCAAAAACCGGATCATTTAAAAGTGTTTTAAATAATTCAGCAGCAAGCTTGTATTTACCCTGTTCATAAAAATTAACAGCCTTTGTAAAGTCATCTTCATCATTAACATCTTCTTCTATTGAATTATCAGAATTTAAAAGTGCGGAAAAATCATAATTTGTAGTCGTAGCAGGTATTAGATCATCAATCTCCATATCAAACAGTACATTCTCTGTTCTTGATTCCTCCATAGCAAGATCTTTTTGAAAAACTATTGCTCCGGGGAAATTTACTGTTCTGAACTGAGGGAAAAGGACATGAGATGCCTCACTGGATCCGACAATAAGCCATCCTTTGTCATTCAGACTTTGATAAAACCTGTTAATAACAGAAAGTACCTGAGGCTGGGAAAAATACATTAATACATTTCTGCACAATATTATATCAAAACCCTGTAAATTTAAATATTCAGAGGATTCCTGTTGAACAAGATTTAAATAACTGAAACTGACCAGCCGTTTTATCTGAGGGAGAATTTCATATGCGCCGTCATCAGTTTTAATAAAATATTTTTCTCTGAGCCAGAACGGAGTGTTTCTGAAAGACCACTCCCTGTATATTCCCCTCTGCGCTTTGTCAAGAAAATCTACATTAATATCTGTTCCAAGCACAGCAATTTTCCACGACTCAATATCCGGGATAATTCTTGAAAGTAAAATAGCTATCGAATAAGGCTCCTCACCGCTGCAGCATCCGGCACTCCATATACGAATCATTCTTGACGTATTCCTTCTCTTTTCCACAATTGCCGGCAGTATTTCTCTCTCAAGAGCCTGAATGATTCGTGCCTCACGGAAAAAATATGTCTCGCCTATTGTAAGATATCTTGCGAGCACCTCAATTTGTCTTTTTTTTAAGGGAGATGAAAGAAGCCAGTTTATACACATCTCTGTATCAGAAAAACCGAACTCCTCTGCTGCAAGGCTCACCCCCCGCAAAAGATCAAGTTTTCGTTCCTTTGAAAAAAACAACCCCATCTCTTTGTTTATAAAATCACTGAGTTGTTCCAAAAGTATGTTAGGTACTCTTTGAGACATTCTTCTTTTTTGTCTTTCTTTTTTCTCCGCTTCTGTTAATTTTTTTTAAAGCAGTGTTTATCTTTTTGTCTTCTTCAAGACTGAGAAAATCATCTATATCATGAATGAGAATTATATCTCCATCAAATTTAATTACACCTTTAACATGTTTTATCTCTGGTAATATATTATTCTTTTCAATTTGCTTATTCTGTTTAATTGATTCAATCCCTTCAACATCATCCACTACCATTACAACTTTTCGGGTCTTTGTTTGTGTAATCAAAAAATGATCTCTTATATCAATCTCCTTTTCAGGGAGCCCGAACCTCTTTCGGATATCAACAACAGGAAGAATCTCTCCTTTAACATTTACAACTCCCTTAACTATATCAGGACCCTCCGGAAGCGGAACAATTTCAACTGCAAGAGAAATTCTTTTTACTGCAGACAGAGTTACTGCGAATCTCCGCTTATCCAACATGAAAATTAAATACTGATCTTTTTTTTCCATTTGACAGTTTATCTCCAACGCCTGCTGATTAATTTATGACAACAAATCCTCAACTACTTCAATAACTTTATGCACATCAAAAGGCTTTGTAATGTACACATCTGCCCGGGTCTCCTGAGCAAGTTCTATCTCTTTATTACCGTCTTTTGCTGTGAGAAAAATAATTGGTACATTGCTCAGGGGTTTATAAAATTTTATCAACCTTGCTGCAGTAATGCCGTCCATTCTCGGCATTACAACATCCAGTATAATCAGATCCGGATGAGTCTTTTTTGCCACCTCCACTCCTTCCAGACCATCCTCAGCAACAACAGTCTCAAATCCCTGCCTTTGCATAAATTTGGATAATAACATTCTTATACCCATATCATCGTCAACAATTAATATTTTCCCTGGCAATTTGTCCTCCTTAATATACTAATCTTTCATAATGAACACTGATCTTTTCAAAAAGAAATAAACAGATCAAAAATGTGTACATTTTCCAACACTTTTGGTATTTTGGCAAAAACCTTGCCATTAAAAAACCCGGCATTAAGCCGGGTTTAAATCACATCTGTTAATTACTTATTTCTCTTACTTATATGACATATGACAATTACTTTAAAAAATCTGCAGCTAATTTTTTAATCCCTTTCCAGTTAAATTTTTTAGCAATTGAAAGAGCTTCTTTATCAGAAATATTCTCGTAATTAAGCATAAATACAGCGCCTTTTGTACCGTCTTTCTCATACAACCGGACAATTATAGTTCCCCCCTGTTTCTTTTTTTCTCTCTCATATACCTGAGTAACCTGAAATCCGTTCATTTTCTTTGTTACTACTTTTATTTTATCAGATGAATCCTTTTTGTCAATATCTGCAAATTTTTGAAAGGCCTTTTTTATACTTGTAATTGTCACGACAATATTAATTTTTTTATTATCTTTTTTATACTCCCGCATTGCGCTGGCTACTCGCATTGATCCCATACTCATAACAGCAGTTTCTACTTTACTTCCAGACCAGCCTTTAATATCAATAATATATGCTTTTAGTTTATCTTCCGTCTGAGCATTTAATATTGATACCAACGAAATAAACACTGTACAAACAACAATTCCTGCTATTCTTAATCTTTTCATTTCTCCCTCCCGGAAATTATTAAACTAAATCAACACTGCATGTTTATACCATAAATTTCAGTAAAATGTAAACAGATCGAATTATACAGAACAGGACTTAATAATTCTCATATCATCGGCCTGATTTTACCCCGGCAAACCCATTTCTCTGAATTAAAGAATTAGCCATATTCTAATAATGCTGACAAAATAAAATTCTGCTAACCCGCTCTACCTATTTAATTTATAAAATAATACATTATATGCAAGAATGATTTTAAATTATTACAGCACAAGTATAAGAAACGCTTCTGCTGTAATTTCCAAAAAATATTTCAATCTTAATATTTTTTATTTATCCGGATCTACTCCATCCTTTATCCATGCAATTCCAGCTTCTTCCCAGTTAGGTACACTTGATGCATCAATATAACGTTCCCATTCATAAATGCCTGAATCTTTTGCCAGTCTCTGGAACTACATTTTTAATATAGTGCTATTTACAATAACAACAGAACGCACCATACCCTTTTCTTTATACAGTTTCTGACCTTCTGTTAAAATTTCCTGCGCATCTGGTGGTAATGGTTTTAAATGGATCATATCAACAAAAACACCAAAATTATCTGGTGCAGAGGTTAACCTCTGTTTCGATTCATCAGCCCATCTTTGCATCTCCTCTGCCTGAATAAAATCACTGAAGGTTAACCGATACCCCCACTCTTTTTTTTCAATTGATTACATTTTTATGCCTCCCTTTTTAATTAAGATTGATATACATCTGCAGCTACGTTCTGAATTTCTCTGTTTCCTAATAATAAAAAATACCTGATTCTGATCATTCACTCAAACCGTTGCAGCATTTTAAACGGGGAATTTTTCCCTGGTTAATTAAAATTTACCTGTTCTGACAGTTTTTATCTAAATAATCCCTAACAATTTGAATAACAAAAAGTTACGTCCCGTTTTCCTTATCTGAAAACACAACCTGAAAATATTTCAATGGACTTTATCGAGCCATTTTGTTCAAAATGCAATTAACGTACCAATAAATGACTTTTGCCAAAACCTCTAAAATTAACCACTAAATCCGAATATCTACACAGGAATAGCTATATATGAAATTTAATTCCAATAATAGCCCCTGGCCTAACAACTTGTTTTACCTTTATTTATAAATATATTGACACTTGTTTTTTTAAAATAAAAAATAATTTTCTTGCAATTACAAACAATAGTTTGTATATTTGTTTGATAGTTAAAAGTATGTTTGCTGTTTCTTATTTGTATTTGCAGGGATTTTAAAATATCGATTATAGAAAAATAAATTCGTGGATGGCAGTTCGGAACTGTTCAACACGATTTTTTTTTGCGGAAACAGTAACATACGTAACACATATTTAAATGAAGGAAAGTTTCATGGAAAAAGGTATTGTCAAATGGTTCAACGGCTCTAAGGGCTATGGGTTCATCTCCAGAGAAGAAGGTGATGACGTTTTTGTGCACTACAAAGCTATTGAAGGTGACGGTTACAAAACACTTGATGAAGGTGATGAAGTAATGTTTGAAATCGGCGAGGGTCCAAAAGGATTACAGGCAATTAAAGTGTCAAAGATATAGATTCTATAGCTGAGTTCGAAAAAACCCCGGGCAGAACCCGGGGTTTTTTGTTTGTACTTATTAAAACTTTAACTGATTATCGTTGGTTATAAATAATTTGTCAACCTTTGGAAATAATATCTTCTATCAGCAAAAACATCAGATCCTGAAACTAAAATAATCCGCCAATTGAAAACTCCAAAGCTCCTACAGATTCCCCTTCCACATGTCTTATGGAATAATTGACATTAAATAAAATCCGTGTTCCCGGAGTAATGGGAATACCAAAACCACCGCCTACAAGTCCTCCCCATCCCCAGTCTGAGGTTGAATTTCCTAAACCGTCTGCAACAATTGAAAATTTTGCCGCGCCTGCATCAGCACGGAAAAAGAATCCCTGTCCGATTTTACGGTTCAGTAAATGCATTAAACTCAAAGAAAAAAGATATCCATTAAGCTGCATACTTTCGTTCATCACTTCATACCTGTCTCCCCATGCATTAATAACAAAGCCCATAATTGTTCTTCTGCCCCGTGGTAAATAAAATCCGAATCCGTCAAAACATAAACTTTAATGGCTTACTCCAGGCTGTCTCTCCACCCATTTTTAAAGATTATCCAAATCTGCCGGATATTTAATATTAACATAACCCGCACCCCAGTAAGTGTACCACCTTTCAAGCTTGTTTCCTGCTGCAAAAGACTTTCCAGGGATAATACTCAGTACCATCATTACAACAACTGCTGTTATAACTACCTTTTTCATATCCACCTCCTGTAATTAATTTAACTCAGGGAACTTTGATACTTGCCGTATTAATTAACATCGTCATATAAAATAAAATTATTAGCTTGATAATATTTAATAATCCGACAGGGATAAAAATCATGAGTAATTGCCTGCATTTTAGAAAGGACCTGAGGATTATACTTACTTATTTTTTTCAAGAATAAATTATAAAATTTTTTTACATTTCCATTAATTTAATTATTTTATTATATCCTATAAATCAAACATAAAATCTTGCGTTAAGTTATCATCAATCATTTTCAAACTTGATTTATCGTAATTTAAAGATAGGCACAACATGACATTCTTTGAAAAATACCTTTTAAATCAATATAATGGCATAACTAAAACAAAAATTAACAAAAATCAAATTTTTACTTGCTTTATAGAATTTAATTTTTTATAATTACCAAATTCGATTAAATAGAGGCGCCTGTTTCATCAGTACGTTCCGGTCAGGCCTGCGGAGGCTGCTAAACCGGAAGAGAAAGGGGACCAGGCCGAGATAGCCGGATTTTCCGCTGATCCGATTATCGGCCCGACTTGTGAATAACAGCCGGTCTGTCACGGTAATTTCCGTGGAGCGCTATTTAATCATACCTGTTTAAAAAAGCTACAACTCAGGGCTGATTGAATACATCCACGGATTCAATCAGCTTTTTTAATTTTGGAGGAAACCAGTTGTGGTAGTAATGAAATTCGGAGGTACATCTGTAAAAAATCCCGAAGCAATCCGAAGGGTAACCGGAATTATCCTGTCACGAAAAAATCAAACACCTGTTGTTGTTGTATCAGCCATGAGCGGAATAACCAACTATTTAATCTCCTTATTCCAAGGCGAAATTCCCGCTAATGAAGGAATTTTAAAATTAGAAGAACTGCACCGTATTACAGCGGATGACCTTGGAATTTGTGATAATGAATGGGAGGAATCACTTTCAAAAGCAATTGAGACTCTCAGATTAAATTTAACTGACAAAAAAGATAAATCTACTGAACTGTATGACAGCATTGTAAGCATTGGCGAATATCTTTCAGCTAACATGATTGCAGCAAACCTTAGAAAGAATGGCGTATCTTCAGTCATGACTGATGCCCGCAATCTTATCGCAACAAACAGTACTTTTTCAAATGCAACACCTGATTTTGAAAAATCTGCTGAAAATATACAAAAGAATCTGATCCCTGTATTAAAAAACGGATATATCCCTGTTCTGCAGGGATTTGTAGGCGCGGATAAAAACGGCAATACAACTACACTTGGCAGAGGAGGTTCGGACTATTCGGCAACAATAATCGGTTCTCTGATTAATGCGGAAAAAGTCGAAATCTGGTCCGATGTACACGGAGTACTCACTGCAGATCCGTCAGTGGTACCACAGGCAAAAAGTATAAAACACATGAGTTTCAGCGAGGCTTCTGAGCTTGCTTATTTCGGAGCAAAAGTTCTTCACCCTGCAACTCTGCTTCCCGCAATAGAAAAAGACATCCCTGTTGAAGTTCTCAATTCCATACATCCGGAACAAGAAGGAACAATCATCTCAGGCAGCCCTCATTCGGAAGCAGGTCTTGTAAAATCTATTGCTTATAAAGAAGATGTGACAGTCATTACAGTTACATCAACAAGAATGTTAATGGCATACGGATTTATGGCGGAAATTTTTAATATTTTCAAAAAATACAAAACACCCGTTGATTTGGTTACAACGTCTGAAGTAAGTGTATCAATAACTGTTGACTGCACGGATAACATAAAAAAAATTAAAAATGATCTGGAAAAATTTGCAAGAGTTAATATTGAAAAATCAAAAGCAATTGTTTGTATTGTAGGAGACACTTTAAAATCCGATCATGCAATAATGGGCAAAATATTCGGACTACTTGATGATGTACCAATACACATGGTAAGTCAGGGCTCCTCGGAAATTAATATTAGTTTTGTTGTTGATAATTGTGATATAAAAAAAGTGGTTACAACCCTGCATCAATACTTTTTTGAAAGAAACTTTAACAGAAAAATGTTTGTTCATGTTAATTAACGGAGTAATTTGTGTATTCGGAAAACACTAATAATTTTGATAATACGTCCGAAATTCTCTACCCTCCCGGAACAATAACTAGCGCTACAATAAAAGAGGCGGTTAAAATATGCAGTACACCGTTTTATCTTTACGATGGAAGTATGATTGAAAAAAAATGCCGTGAATTAAAAAGAATGCCAAATGCTTTTGGCTTGACTGTAAGGTTCGCAATAAAAGCCAATCCTTCAAAATCTGTGCTTCAACTGATAGACAGGCAGGGGTTAATGTTTGAAGCAGGTTCGTTAAACGAAGTAAAAAGAGCACAAAATGCTGGCATCCCTCTTAAGAAAATACTTCTTACAAGCCAGGATACTGTTTACGGAGAAGATTTGGATGAAGTGAAAATTATGATGACATCAGGGCTTAACTATACAATATGTTCGTTTAATCAACTTAAAAACATTGCAGATTTTGCATCAGTCAATAATACACAGCTTTCAATAAGAATACATCCGGGAATGGGATCAGGAGAATCTGCTACACGAAACACAGGAGATCTATATGCAAGCTTTGGGGTTCAGAAGTCGGAACTTCCGGAAGTGTTCAGTTATGCAAAGAAAAATGGAATTAAATTTACAAGGCTTCATGTTCATATAGGCTCCGGAAGCGATCCGGACAAATGGAAGGAAAATGTGGACAAAACTCTTGAAACCGTAGAAAAACATTTCCCTGATGTTACAATAGTCGATCTTGGCGGAGGTTTTAAAGTTGCAAGAATGCCGGATGAAAAAAGTGCTGATATAATTGATCTTGGGAATTACACTAAACAAAAATTTACCGATTTTTATTTCAAAACAGGCAGACAATTAAGTCTGGAGATTGAACCCGGTACATTTGTTGTTGCAAACAGCGGATTTCTTGTAACATCTGTCATAGATATAAAACCCAATCAGAACAACTCTTTTACGTTTTACGTACTTAACGGTGGTATGGAATCGAACCCGAGGCCTCTTATGTACGGCTCCAGTCACCCATTTTACATTGTAGATAAAAATGGAAAACTTATCTGGTCCGATTACAGTAAAATAAAAAACAGCAGTAAAGGAGTACTGGTTGGCAGATGCTGCGAAACCGGAGATTCCCAGTGTCTGAATCCCGACGGTACAATTGACCCAAGACCAATGGCAACTCCTGAAATAGGGGATTATGTGGTAATTGGGGGGACAGGCGCATACTGTTCGTCAATGGCTCCGTTTAATTATAACTCATATCTTCAGGCAGCTGAACTTATGAAACTAAATGACAATAGTATATTGCTTATAAGAAAACAGCAGACTTTTGACCAGCTCACTGCCAATGAACTGAGTATTGAAGACAATTCCAGGTGAATTTACTGATCTGTTATTCTTTTCCTGTTCTTCATTGATTTTGATACTACAGATAAAATAATTTTAAAAAGGAATATCTGAGTTTCACCACGTCCGTGAGAGCCTTTATTGATACTATAAAATTACTTTAAACAGCTTATATGGATTCGGTTGACATTTAGAAAAATATACCATAATTTACACTATCGGGAATATGCAGACAGTTTTTTTAATATTATCCGACACTAATGCGAATATGAAGATAAAACATAAAATTTACAAATACTCTTTACCGGTTTTAACACTGTTATTAAGTTCGTGCAGCATTATGCCTGATAATACATATCATCCAACCCGCAATACAGGTTTTGCTGATAAAATAATCATTTCAGCTGAATCTTATCTTGGAGTACCATACAGATTCGGTGGTAAAAGCAGGTTCGGAATGGACTGCTCCGGACTTGTAGTTGCAGTGTACAAAAGTGCTCTTGATATAAATCTCCCTCACAACGCCTCAATGCTTTTTAAAATCGGGGAAAATGTCTCTGTCGGAAATCTGAAAACCGGAGACCTTGTATTTTTTAAATCCGATTCCAAAAAAATCTCTCATGTGGGGATCTATCTGACAAATCATACTTTTATCCACGCTTCGTCATCAAAAGGTGTAATAAAATCAAATATTGACATACCTTATTATAAAAAAAGATTCATTGCCGCACGCAGGATTATTAAAGACTACAGGTATTAAACGTACAACTTTTTTACTACAAAAAGCATACATGGGAACAGTTCAACTCCAATGCTGATTTATTCTACTTTAATATTCGGATAAATTGTGTAAAAAGAATTGGCCGGAGGGGGAAGAAAAATACTCCGGCCAATCGGGGATTATGGAAGGGATAAATCAAAGATAACGTTCAACTTCCCAGGGAGTTACTCTCATTAAAAAATCTTTCCATTCTAATTTCTTAGCATTAATAAAATGATTATATAATGTCTCGCCAAAAGTTTCTCTGAACAGACTATCCTGCTCCAGAGCTGCCACTGCACTTCTTAAGGTTGAAGGAAGTGTTAAAATATTTTTTTCATTGAGCTTTTCATCACTGAATCCGTAAACATTCTCCTCCATTGGAGCCGGAGGTTCCAGTTTATTTTCAATCCCCTCAAGACCTGCTGCAAGCATACCGGCAAATGCAAGATATGGGTTTGCTGAAGTATCAGGACATCTTAATTCCATTCTCGCACCGCTTTTTGCACTGCTCTTTGTAACCATTGGAATTCTGATTAAGGCTGATCTGTTTACTCTTCCCCAGCAAATGTAAACAGGAGCCTCAAAGCCAGGCACAAGCCGTTTGTACGAATTCACAGTGGGAGCCACAATTGCCGCCATTGCTCTTGCATGTTTAATCTGGCCCGCAAGAAAATGATATGCAAGTTTGGAGATATTATAGTGATCATCAGAGTCATAAAACAAATTTTCTCCTGCACTGTTACTGAGACTCTGATGAACATGCATTCCGCTGCCGTTTATTCCTGACATTGGTTTAGGCATAAAAGTAACCTTAAAACCTTCTGTTCTGGCCTGACTTCTTAAAACATGCTTTAATGTTATAATTCCGTCTGCAATATTAACAGCAGGTCCGTATTCCAGACCTATCTCATGCTGCCCCGGGCTTACTTCATGATGATATGATTCACAAACGTAACCCAGCTTATTCATATCTTTCATTGCTTTCTGACAGATCTTTACCGCCCTGCTCTGAACTCCGAGATCAAAATACCCCTTTCTGTCATGAGGTCTCAATTCCGGAAGTACTTCCCTGTCAAGAAGGAAAAATTCAATCTCCGGGCCTACGAGATAAATAAGGCCCATATCATTAGCTTTTTTTACCACTCTTTTCAGAACACCTCTCGGATCTCCATCAAAAGGTTCTCCGTCAGGAAGATATACATCACATATTATCTGAGCGCTCTTACCGTTATTTTCAGTCCATGGAAGTACTGAAAAAGTTGAAGTGTCAAGTTTTAAGTGCATATCAGATTCACATATTCTTGCAAATCCTTCGATTGAGGATCCGTCAAACCAGACTCCGTGTTTTAAGGCACTCTCAATTTTTGAGGCCTGAATAGTTACCTTTTTAGTCAACCCGTTAAAATCAGTGAAGAGAAGATATACAAATTCAACATTCTCCTCCTTAATAATTTTTAAAATTTCTTCTTCCGGCACAATCACCTCCTGTTTATTTTTTAAGTATATTGATTTCTGACTAAAATAATACCTGTATATTGGCAATAATAATACCATAATCAGGCATAATATCTTTCTCTCTATGCACTCTCGTATCCATATGTTTTATCTGAAGTTACAACAACACTAAATTTGATGTAATCAGAACACTCTTATCTTATTTCCTACATTTTTGTATGATGACAATCAAATAACTACATTTTTGTATGTACCTATTTACAAACATACATATCCGGAGTAAAAAGCTTCAACTTTTGGAAAAATCATAAAAAATTGTCTTGCACAATCTCCTACATTTTTGTATCTTTTATCTGGCGATATTTCATTTTTGTAGGATTCTAAATGAACAAATCAAAACCAATTCCAAAAACAATAAAAAAACTGAGTATTCTTGTTGAAATTAACAAGGCTCTTTCCAGAACTCTTGTATTAAATGAAGCTCTCCTTGCATCTCTGAGGATTCTGATGCAGTCCTACGGTATCAAATCTGGGGTAGTATTTTTATGTAATAATAATAAAAAATTAATATCAACCGGAGCTGCCATTGGATTTAAAAAAATGATTGAAGAGAAAATCTTTGGTTTTGATAATAATATTCTCGGAAGCATTGCAGTTTCGGGCAAACCTGTTGTAATACCTCAGGCATCCAAAGAGACATCCGTAGAAAAATTAATGAAGCTCCGGGAGTCCTTTGACAAAGAAGAAACATTCATGATCCTTCCGATTACTCTTGATTACAGAACTTTGGGGCTCCTTGCTGTCACCCTCCCCTATTATTCAAGAAGAGATTATGACAGCACTTTAAAATTTTTCACTTTAGTTGCATCTGCCCTGCTTCAACCCATACGAGTCTGCCACGTTATTGAAGCGGAAAAAGAAAAATTAATCAACCAAAATGTGGAACTGAAACAAAAACTGCATCAGGAGTACAATTTTGACAATTTAATCGGCAACAGTCATGAGATGAGGGATGTTTATGAGCAGGTGGCAAAAATTGCAAAAACTGACACCACAGTGCTTCTTTGGGGTGAATCCGGTACTGGAAAAGAACTGATTGCTGAAGCAATACATTTCAATTCACTGAGATCTGACAAACCTTTTATAAAGGTAAACTGTGCCGCAATTCCTGAAACATTAATTGAATCGGAATTTTTCGGCCATGAAAAAGGTGCTTTTACCGGCGCTGTTGCAACCAAAAAAGGAAGATTTGAACTTGCAGATCAGGGCACTATTTTTCTTGATGAAGTGGGAGAAATATCTCTTCAGACTCAGGTTAAATTGCTCCGTGTTCTGCAGAGTCAGCAGTTTGAAAGAGTAGGCGGAACAGAGACAATTACAACTGATGCCAGAATTATTACAGCAACAAATGCGAATCTTGAAAAATTGATTGAAAACGGACGTTTCAGAGAAGATCTTTATTACAGATTAAATATTTTTTCAATTTACATCCCTCCTTTAAGAGACAGAAAAACCGACATACTTCTTCTTGCCGATCATTTCATGCTTAAATACGGCAGGAAACACAGAAAAGTAATAAAACGTATCTCTACTCCTGCAATTGATATGCTTATGAGATACCACTGGCCCGGAAATGTCAGGGAACTTGAAAACTGCATAGAAAGAGCAGTGCTTTTATGCGACGACCAGGTTATACACAGCTTTCATCTGCCTCCAAGCCTGCAGACAGCTGAAAGCAGCAATACAGTGCCAAGGTTATCATTATCGGAAGCAGTTGCATCATATGAAAAAGAGCTGATACAGGATGCTCTTAAAACAACAAAAGGCAACAGAGCAAAAGCAGCAAGGCTATTGAACACAACTGAAAGGATAATCGGTTATAAGATAAAAAATTACAATATTGACGTATCAAGATTCAAGTAAAATCACCAAACGGATCTGGATCTTCTTTTTACTGGAATTCTTAACACCTGACACCTTTGTAATGTACTTTTCATTATTCTCCTGCAAATAAACATTTGTTCTGTTCCGTAGAAAAGTATCATCGTTTAATTCAATCCAATAAATACTTATTTGGTTCTTAATATTTTTTGTTTTTAATATTGCTTTTAATAAAACAATTTATTATTTTCTGTTAGCTATTAAGATAACCATTTAAATATTAATTTTTCAAAAATATTATTCAGATATTGTTCTTTACATAATAATTTTTGTCGTATAATTAACAATAGCAACATTTATTTCTGCCAATTAATTAATATGTAACTGTAACAGTATATCATATAGTTATGATTATCATAAATTACATACTTTAATGACATGCAGACATTTTAGAAGTATTTACATGTAATTAATACTCTCTCTTACGGAGGCATTAATATATGAGAAAATTGGTTTTCAATCTAAATGACATCCTTGCAAAGGGATCCACTTTGAAAATCCTTGATTATTTAAAAGAAAATGAATCTTTAAACTATGGACAGATACAGGAGATTCAATGGAAGAAACTAAAGGAAATTATAAATCACGCATATGAATTTGTTCCTTTTTATAATAAAAGATGGAAACAATTAGGCATCAAACCTTCAGACATTAAAAATTTTGATGATTTCATACAAAAGATCCCCTTTATCTCCAAAGAAGATGTGCGTATGAATTTTAATGAGTTTATATCTACTAAGCCCGGTAAGGGAATTTTTAAAATTTACACCTCAGGTACAACCGGTGCACCAGTTATGTTCCTCCACGACTGCTTATCAAGAAGTTACGGACAAGCCTGCCGGTTCAGAGGAAGAAGCTGGTGGGGAGTAGAACCTATTGATAAGGAAGTCAGGTTGTGGGGCAAATATACTGCATACTCTCCTTCTTTTAATGAGATTATACATGATTTACTAAAAAGAGCAAAAGACCGAATGGTCGGTATCCATTATTTATCAACATTAAATACTCAGGATTCCAGTCTTGATAAATATTATAAAATTATTAAAAAAGTACAACCTTCTGTCATACTTGGGTATTCATCCGCATTATATATTTTATCAAAATATATTAAAGAACACGGAGGTTCTCTTACAGATTCCGGCATAAAAGTTGTTTCTTATACTGCCGAGGTTTTTATGGAACCGCAAAAAGAAGTAGTGTATGAAGTATTCGGGAAAATACTGGCTTCGGAATACGGCGCTAAAGAAAACGGAATCATTGCATACGAATGCCCTCACGGTTCTCTGCACATTATGGAAGAGGACGTTTACTTAGAAAGCTTCAATATAAACGACAGACCCAACCAACTTATAGCAACAAATCTCAACTCTTTCTCTTTTCCTCTGATAAGATACAATACAGAAGATGTTGGTACTATTACAATGAAAAACTGTGAATGCGGGCTTCCACTCCAGACATTAAACTTAAGTCATGGACGTACACATGATTATATATACACTCCTGAAGGAAGAATATTGGTACCAACAAATTTTGAACATGCTTTGTTATTTCCTTTAAGACATCAAAAGGGATGCAGACGTTATCAGCTTATACAGCATAAATTAGACGAAATAGAAATAGTGGTTGAAACAACAATAAGCCTGTCTGAACAAATGAAAACAAAAGTATTAAATGGAGTCAAAGCATTAGTTGGCGATAAAACTAATGTCTATATCACTGAAACCAGGGAAATCGCTATCGAACCCTCGGGAAAATTTAAATTTATTATTTCACATTTATAATAATACTCAATCTTATTAAGATAGTATAAAATATTTTATAAGAAACGGATAAGCTGATGTCAGGAAACAATGACAAAAAAAATATTTATCAAGCTATAAGGATAATATCAAGCATAGGTCTTATTGCAATTATTTTATTTAAAACCAATTTTCACAGTTTATCAATGGTTCTAAAATCTGTAGATCCGTTTTATCTGCTTTTAGCAATGCTATTTATGTTCTGTGAAATACTATTAATGTCCGTTAGGATGCATTATTTATTAAAAATTAAATCAATGAAAGTGCCATTTCTTGTATTGATTAAATTCAATATGATGGGGAGTTTTGTTGGTAATTTCCTGCCTACAAAACTTGGCGTTGACGGATTAAGAACTTATTATCTTGCAAAGTATACCAAACAGACTGTGCATAGCATTTCACTTATTACATTTGACAAATTTCTTAATATTATTGTTGTGACATTATTCGCCGCCCTAAGTTTCATTTTTGCAGGATATTATAATAGGTTCCCTTCATTCGGTTATATTATTTTAATAATGATTGCAGGGATTGCATTGGTTTTATTCCTCGTAAGAGAGAAATCAGGCACAAAAATAAAGGGTTATTTAAAACGTAAAAAATGGTCGGAAAAAATTGTCACTTTTATTAATGAATTTTCAACCTCTTTTGCACAATTACATTACAACAAGTGTAAATTATCTGTAATCTTTATTTTAGGAATAGTTTTTCAAATAAACAGGATTATCACCACATATCTTTTTGCAAGGGCTGCAAATATTAATGTTGATTTTATGTATTTCTTTCTTATTGTACCTATAATAATGATTCTTGGTATGCTGCCGTTTTCTTTTGCAGGTATCGGAATAACCCAATTCAGCGCAGTACAGTTTTTTAAGCTTGTGGGAATACAAACCGAGTCTTCTCTTGGTTTTGCAATGCTTATATATTTCTCCCGTATTGTAATAGCCCTTCCCGGTCTTTACTTTTTTTATAAAGAAGGTATGGGTACACTTATGGAATCAATGTTTAAAATTGGTAAGCACTGGAAAGACAGAAAAAAGTCTGACCGTTGATCAATAGACTTACTCACTATTATTTACTTTAAAAATATGACAATAAAGACAAATCTGTTTTACTTAAAACATAAAAACAGATGAGTTTGATTTTAAAAAGCTGATAATTCTTTAATAAGGAACAAACTTTTTTGTTTATATATTACCCGTCTGAGAACTTTATCACATATTATAAAAACAGAACGTCTTAACTTTACATAACTCTGTAAAGTCAGTATTAAATCACCAAACGGATTTGGGCCTTCTTTTTCCGAAAACCAGAGGACACGGTGCATTTTTTGTTACATACTGTTTAAGCTTTTCACAGTAAATTGCAGAAAATGTTCTGCAGCTGTTTGATCCGTCAATATCATCATGTTTGGGAAGAGATGCGTATGGGCATCTTAAATCACAAAATTTAATTGATGATTTGTTTACTCCGGCATTTTCCGGTTTGTCCGTCATATTTAATACTCCGTACTTAATCAGGATAATTTATAAATCAGATCCGTTCAGATTAAACCTCAAAAAAATCAGTCTCCTGCCTTTTTTGAAGTCAAAATGGTTCAAAGGCAAAATAAACAATTTTCTGCTTAAGTTCAATCAATCATTTAAATATGATTATAAATCCTGATCTGACGCACTTTGATTTTATCCGTAATACCAATAAAAAGGGGCTGCCTAAAACTGCAGCCCCTTGCACTTTTATTCTTCTGTTTCAGCCGGTTTCGTTTTTTCATCCTCTTTACTTTTTTTCTCGTCAGGCTTTTTTAACAGTTTTGCTCTTTCTTTTAAATGATCCTTGATTTTTAAATACGGAACACCCTTTTCCCACCATTCGGGAGCAGGTTTATCTTTCAAATAATGATCAAAAAATTCTTTCATCCTGACCATATAATCCTTGCGGTTTTCCATCTTACGAAGACCGTGGTTCTCTCCCCTGTATTCAAGCATAACAACAGGCTTGTTTAATCTTCTTAAGGTATTGAAATACTCAATACCCTGGTTCCAGTCAACAGCGCCGTCTTTATCATTATGAAGAATGATTAACGGAGTAACAACCTTTTTTGCATGATAAACAGGTGAATTCCGTGTATATGCATCAAGATTGTCCCAGAATCCGCCGTAAAATCTTCCCTGACTGGATTCAAATATAGCCATATTGCCTCCGCCGGAATTCCAGTAAATTGATGAGTACATACTGATCATGTTTGTAAGGGGAGCTCCTGCTACGGCTGCTTTAAAAATCGGAGTCTGGGTAATAATGAAAGCTGTCTGGTATCCGCCCCACGAATGCCCGTGGATTCCGACATGTTCCTTATCCACAATACCAGTCTTAATTGCAGCTTCCACTGCAGGCAGAATACATCCCACAGATGACATACCAGGATCATTGATTTTAAATGTTATATCCGGAGTCAGTACTGCATAACCCTGGCTTGTGTAAAAAGCCTGGTTAAATCCTCCCCATGCTATACCAGGCATAGGATAATTGTTAGCTCTCTGGGAGAGTTTTTCGTACATATAAACTATTGTCGGATAACTCCTGCCCTCTTCATAACCTGCGGGAAGATACAGCGCTGCCTGCAGTTTCTGCCCTCTGTCATTTACATAATTGATAAGCTTTATACCTGATGACCAGCAAAAATCCTTCTGCTGGGGATTTGCATCTGTAATCTTCCGGCCGCTGCTCAGACTACTGTTTGAAACATAGTAATCAGGATACAGCGAATTTGTCTCTTTTGTATAGAGGAAAACACCCGCTTTTTCAGCTTTTAATATCCTGCTGAATGCAGCATCTCCCCATAACAATCTTTTGGGACCAGGTTTACCGTTATCTATCCTTACAACACCCTTCTTTTTAGTCCATTCTCCGTAAACAGTAAAATACTGGGGTTTTGAAAAATCAACGCCCTTCTCTCTCGGATAAATCCTGAACCGATATTGATAGCGGAGAGAATCCTTTCTGCCGTTAACAGTAAGATTTACTCCTTTACCACCGTGAACCGGCACTGACCAGATATCCCAGTTATCATTTAAAAGAACTCCTCTTCCGTTTTTAAGCCATGACATAAACCGTGTAGGCGGATTTTTAACATTGTGATCATCTTCTGTGTTAATAAAAGAAACAGGCAGTCCCCTGGTGATATTGTATGATCTGGAGTTTGCCATATCATAAGTGTAAAAATTACCGTCTTTGTAATATAAAAAGTGCGTACCGTCAGGAGAAGGCCTGTAATCCCATCTGCTTTTTTGCAGAACCAGCTTACGTTTACCCGTTTTCAGATCATACACATAAACGTCCCTGTAATAGCGGCCGTCAAGATTACCCATCAATCTGTATTTACTGTCATCATATCCGAGAGCATAATGCCCTTTTGGAGCAGGTTCAACTCTTCTTACCTCATCATCTGCAAGGCGGATAAATTTTTTCTCTTTTACCCTGTAAATTGAGAGATAACTGTATTTCTTATCTTTCTTCTCTTCCACCCACTGCTGTGACTGAAGTCTTTTATCCTTATAATGCCATATAACCATATCAGGCAGCTTGGGTTCATCTTCCTTGTTTTTCCCCATTCCTTTTTTGCCTTTTTTATCCTTGTTCTCTTTCTTTTTTTCAGCTTGTTCCGCCTTCTTTTTCTCCTCTTCCCTCTTTTCTTTGGCTTTATCTGTCAGCTCTGTTTTATTTATTCCGAAAATAATTGCAGAGAGATCCTCTGTCCATTCGGGAGTTTTGTTATGGCTGATAGTCATATCTTTGGGAAACGATTCGTCTTTAAGCGGATCATAAACAACTTTTACAGGAAGATTTTTTCCGAAATTACAGAACCCTATTAATGAATAGAGCTTTTCTTTGTAATCTTCGTTCTTTTTTCCTTTAAGGACAGCAAATGCATCACCTTTTTCCGTCCAGTTTAATTTCTCGTAATTTGCAATGTCATTATCAAGAGGAGACAATACTCCTGTTGACATATTCCGCAGAAGAATTCCGTTGCCTTTTTTGCCTTCAGTATCAATAATCAGGGCGAGCCATTTGCCGTATTTGTCAAACGCAAATTCAGAAACACTTCCAAGATAGATAGTGCTGCTGTTTTTAAGATTGTAAAGCAGGAGCCCTGCACCTTTGGGCTTATCCTTTGACTGGGATTTTGTCTCACCAGCATATTCCATCATTGCTATCCATAAAGGATTTTTACCGGAGAATTTAAATGACCGGATTTTATCAAAAGTTGTATCACTGCCTGTTGTAAGATTAACAAGGCACAGCTTGTCATAAAGTTTCTTTTTTGTTTTCTTTGATTTCTCAGCTTCCTTTGTTGCAGGCGAAATCAAAAAAGCAGCCCATTTTGAATCTTCAGAGAATGAAATCTTTGTTCCGTATCCTTTTTTCCCTACCTTGAACCTGTATTCAGTTGTATCGGCTGTGTTTCTTAAAATCACTTCACTGTCACCCTCATTGGGTGATAACATATAACCGAACCATCTGCCGTTATTTGAGACTACAGGGGAGCGGATACTCTTCCAGCCCGCAATATCCCATATTTCAAGAGGCCGTTTTGTGGTCTGCCGTTTATCTTCGGCAAAAAGCGAATAAACTGATAACATCATAATAAAAATTAAAACCGAAGATATAATTCTTCTCTGCTTGCGAATCATTTGTTCTCCTTCCGTAATTATAATATCTTATTCTGGTTAAAGGGAAGTATTTACTGATAATTATACGGGATTTAATACTGTTTGTTACACGTATAATTCAGAGTTCAATGCTTTTTTATTTTTTAAAAAACATATCAATAAATCGTTTAGACCATACAACAACAGCAGCAAGAGCGAGTCTTGGTATTGTAATCCACCATGCTGAAACTCCTATTGCTACAAAAAGAAGTGTATCCTCCAACAGTGAATGTGAAATTGCAACATGATAATTCAGGATGTTTACATTGGAACGGGATATTTTGCCGCGCTTTATATGATCCATCATTACTCCTGAGCCGTATGCAAGGCCAAGAGTATTTGCCACAATCCAGAGAAATGCCGCCTGATGTGGAACTCCGAGAAGCATAAGCGGATACTTTAAAATACGTGAAAGAAATCCTGTAACTCCGAACTCCTCCAGAATCCGTTGGAAAATCATAAGAAGAGTTATAAGCACCATAATCTTAATGCACAACCTCAGCATTCCAACTGCCCATAATTGAAATTCAACTGTAAAGCCCACTGCCGGCACAGAAGTTTTTGCAAAAATCTCAGATATCCCCGGAGAATCAGGAGGAAGCATTTTATTAAGTATTACCGCACCTGCAAAGCCGGAAAAAAGTCTGATTAAAATCATTTTAATTGCAGAAGATCCGGTTCTTTTCTGAACCATACTTTCTACAGGGAGATTATGTGAAATTAAGCACATAAGAGCAAGAATTGTCACAACCCGGCCTGCAAGACCAAGAGTCTGGATAACAGCAATACTTGAATACACATTGAGAAGACAGGCAGTTGTAAAAACTATAGCAGATTCTCCTGGCAGCCCCATAAAAGAAAATATCGGAGTAAAAAAATGTGCGATAATCTGCAGAACTCCTGTAATTTTCAGAATAAATACTAAAAAGGAAACAGGAACAGTTATGGATAATAACCACAAACCGGTTTTAAGAGCAGGCGGTATTGCCTCTTTCACACAATTAGAAATTCTATTATTTAAGGAGGATTTTTCTATAATTGATTCACTGTTTTCTGTTTTTTTCATATTACCCGAAACTTATTAGAGCCCATTTATTCCCATACAGCGCTGATTTCTTAACAGACAGACAAATTCGATAATATTGGTTATACAGTAAAAATTCTCTATCAATAAATTTTCTTTTACACTATCATGGTGAAACATATTTCCAGATTAACCACTTATTGCCTAAGATTATTAGACGTTTGTTATTTTATATTCCATTTTATATTTTCTATTCTTTCGGATATTTTATTTAATGTATCCAAAATCTCAATATCATCCGGCAATTCACCATAAACCAATTTGCTGAAGGTGGAAAAATAAGTTGCTTTTAATTCATCCCAAACATCTTCACTTTCTTTAAAAATTACTGCTTGTTTCGGGTGATTTTGCAACCATTCATTACCACTTTTAAAACTCAACATATCATCATTTTTCACTTTTACCAATAGTTCATCAAACTCATATGCTTCAAAAAAATCTTTAATCTCTTTATTTTTCAACATTCGATTCAAGTCGTAAATATGTCTTATCTTGTTATTCAAATCTTCAATTGGATTGCTCGTGTAAGAAAAACGAACCAAACTCATTATTTTCTCGCAAAATGTTCGTTTAGGGCTTAAAACATTTACTTCAAATGGGATTAGTCCATTTTCTTCAGCTATTTTATGTTGATTTCTCTCAATCATCATCTCATAAATAAACGAGCTTACATTCCCTTTTGCATAAGGCTCAAAACTCCCAAACCAGGTTGCTTCTACAATTAAATTATCACGAATTTGACCAAACAAGCCTTTAAATATTTTTGGATAATTATGAGCAGTTTTTCTTATCATTCCTTTTTTGTTTGTAATTCCTTCAATCTCAATTTCAGGAATACGTTCTCCTACTATTTTTGTAATCTTTTTCAGCTTGTTTCTCAGTTTATTGCTACTTTCATTTCCTTGTTTCAGTAAAACAATATCAATATCTTCTGAAAAACGGTCAATCAAATGATTACATTTTGACAATGCAGTTCCACCTTTAAAAATACAGAATTCTCCTATATCGCTTGAAAAAATCAAATACAAAGCAAGCGTAACCCAATAATCTTTTTCAACATATATTTCTGCAATATTTTTCAGTTGTGATGTTGCAATTATTGCGTCCCTAAAAAGATCTCTGTTTTCATGTAGGTTCATTTAATATTCCATTGTTCAACTGTTGGCAAAATCTCCTTTGTAATTCCCAATCTATATTCCGACAAAGGATTAAGACTGTCGTCCAATTTTTTTACATTTATATTCTTGTCAATGTTTTCGAGTAGTGCTCCAAGAAATGCCCTGACCCGCGGCGGGTATTCAATTGCTATTTCAATCAGCTCTTTTTTCTGCTCATTGTTTAGTTTAATAATTTTATTGGTTAAAATTTTTACGGAAGATTTTTTATCTAAATCAGGTATCTTTTTAAAATCTTTTATTGCATCAAGAAGTTCGAGAAGTTTATAGTTTTCATCGGTCACTTCCACATAACTTTTTACAGCACTTGCTTTTATATTTCCTTTGGATATATAAATTCGTTTTTTATTGCTTGCAATGCTTATCTCCTTTGGTATTTGGGTTGTCATTCCCATCCTATTAAAAAGCAATAATCCTGTGATGTAAGCTATTCTTTTACCATTTTTAAATAAATACGGTGTAATTATCTTTTCTTCATCAGGTTTTAATTCACCAAAAACAGTCTGCTTTGGTTTGTAGAAAACTCCCGTTGAAATACGTTTGATAATTCCTTTTTTAATTAACCGTTCTATTGTTTTTGCTGCAGCCGGGTATTCTTCCTTTTTTATAGCAAGGTCTTTGTAATTAAATGTATTACCTGTCTCAATGATTTTGATTTTTTCTTCTATTTTCTTTGAAATATTCATACTGCAAATATAATTCTTTTTTTTATAATGTCAAGTATTTTGTTCAATTTACTTGACATCTTTTAACTTTTCCAATGGGCATTAACTATGAGTATGCGAAGTGTAGTGAATCTTAAAATTATTTCGCTTAAAATTAGAAACACTTTATATTAGAACCATATCTTTCATATTTACAAATATTTACGGTATGTTGTATATTTTTTGTTGCGATATCTTATTTTTTAGTTCTATTAATCCATTTCTCACTTCATCAATATGTCTCTTATTATCAATTTCAATCTCCGCAAAATGATCATTATACCCCCCCCGACAAAAACCGTGCTATTCCGTTTCAACTTTTATCTCTTTTGATATCCTGCTTTCCATACCTGTATTTTTAATCAGCCGTCCCTTGCTTACAACACTTGATACAGCATAGAAATATTGTACCTTTCTCTCAACTGTTTTATCTGTAAAATGATTTACCGGAACCGTGCATAAAATTTTATCCGTAATATCTCTTCCTGTAAGACTTGTTGTGTCCCGGTATATTACATAGTAATCAGCCTCATCAACCTCATTCCATCTTAAGCGAACCGAAGAATTTGTTACGGACGCAGAAAGCCCTCCCGGAGAGACAGGGAGTTTACAAGGTTCTTCTCTGATTACAATACAGGGTGAAACCGTACTATCCTGGTTTATGTATGAGAAATAAATTTTATTCTCGATATTTTTTACTACAGGTGATTTCCAATTGATATTCGTATTTTTAATACTTTTTTCATCCTCCCACACAATACCATTATTGTAGCTTACAGCAGAACTGATGCCTTCCGGCCACATATCTTTAAATACAGTTACAATTGATCCCATAGAACTAACAGACAGACTTGGCACGGCACCTTCAAGATTGGTTCTTGCAGGAACAGACCAGGTCTTCCCGTTATCATCTGAAATGCTTTGAAAAATAAATCTGTCATTTTTCTGCTGCATAAGGCAAATAAATTCTCCGCCGGAGGTTTTTACAACAGCAGGACATGTTAAAGCAGTGCTGTCCGGCATCCGACCTGAAAAAATATCTGTTTCTGCCCAGGTGATACCTCTGTCAACAGATTTCAGGATAGAAATAGTCTGCCCGTTATTGTCACTGTACACAGGGATAATTATTGTTCCGTCATCAATTTCCAGAATGCTGCCGGAAACATTTAAATTTTGCGACGAAATAATCCGCGGAGCAGTAAATGTTTTACAATTATCATACGACTCCATAATAAAAATACCTACAGGAGTAAAGGTCTTTAAATCCCTGTCATATCTTGACTGGTTAAAAACAACAATTACAAGACCATCCCGAAGCTGTGCTACTTTGGGATTATATGCGCTCCAGCCTGTTTTTATCAGAGGAGTTTTTTGGGTTTTCCCGTTCTTTTCGGATCTGTACAAAGTTATCTGAGTACCGGGACTATTGTCATTTTTCCCCTCCGAAAAAACAACGATTAATGAACCGTCTTTCAGTTTAATAAAATCCTGCTGAAAAATATCGTTTTCCAAGGTAATTTTTATCTCTGAACCGTACGATACTTTCTGAATAATTTTGCCAAGCTTGCTGCAACCTGACAACATGACAACAACTGCTAAAGCTGCTGCTGATTTTATCTTCATACATCCTCCGAAAATTTTTATTTTTTTTTTGCAACTATTTTACAGACTCAGGTGTCTATATAATAGAAGAGCAAAAGGAGACAAAATGCTTTCAACAATAATTGCAATAATCTTTATTGTGCTTCTCCTGCTTTGGGGAGCGCCTGTAAAACAGAAAATGTAAAGCCTTGTTACAGATTTTAAACCCTTCGCGTTATATAAAACGCATCCTCAATATGTTTGACAGAAACATTACTGCCAAGCATTACTGAAATAACGTCAAACCTGCATTCATCAAAATCCAGGTCTGTATTTCGTATAAAGAAATCAGCCACCTTTGCAATCTGCCTCTGTTTTTTAATGCTTACCCTGTTCTCAGGTTCTCCGAACAGAGTACTGGAGCTGCTTTTTACTTCTGCAAATACAAGCACTCTGTTTTTAAGAGCAATAAGATCTATTTCTCCTCTGTATGCTCTGTATTTTCTGAAAATAATTTTATATCCGTTTTTTACAAGATATTTTTCCGCTTCTTTCTCTCCCCTGTTACCTTTTACAATATTATCTTTTTTCAATTATTCCCCCATTGTCTTACTTTAAATGTTTTTCTGTGAACCGGACTCGGACCGAATTTTAAAATTGCCTCAATATGACTTTTAGTTCCGTAGCCTTTATGTTTTTCAAACCCGTATTCCGGATACTTCCTGTGCAGATCATACATAATTGCATCCCGCGTTACTTTGGCAATAATTGATGCAGCAGCTATTGAAAAAGAGAGCGAATCGCCTTTGACTATTGGAGTCTGTGGCCATTCTGCATCAGGGATTTTTCTGCCATCAACAAGAAGATAAAGAGGAGAAAGATTAAGTTTATAAACAGCCTGCCTCATAGCCATATAAGTTGCCTGCAGAATATTAATTCTGTCAATATCTTCAGGCCCCACAATACCAATGCCAATTGCAACTGCATTTTTCTTTATCTCTTCAGCCAGTCTTTCCCTCTTTTCCGGTTTCAGCCTTTTAGAGTCATCAACTTCCAGGAAAAATACATCCTGTGGAAAAACAACTGCAGCTGCAACTACAGGCCCTGCAAGAGGCCCGCGGCCGGCTTCGTCAATACCTGCCACAAACCTGTGACCATTGTGCCAGAGGTTCTGCTCGTAAACCAGCATACGTTTGATGCGCTCTCTTTCCTCTATACTTCTTTTCACTTAATCCGCACCTCTGATTATTCTATTAAAGGCAGAAAAGTGCAGTATCCGGTCCCAAAACAGTCTCCTGCCTGAAATCTGTTACTTGATTATTATCTCATCAACAAACAGCCACCCCTTGTTACCTGCTCCGGGGTGCCAGGACGGTATTGTTCCTATATTCTCCGCTTTGATTTTTACATATCTTGCTTTTACATTTTTAAGTTTCAGAACAAAATCTTTTATAATTGTTCCCTCTTTATTTTCAGGCACCCTGTTTTTTATCTCTCCTGCTTTAATAAATTCTTTTCCGTTTTTCGAAATAAATATTTCAACTCTTTTTGGCATAAATATCCATGATCTCTGTTTTTGAAGAAAACCAGCGCCTGCTTCCCTTATTGTCTGCACTCTGCCGAGATCCACCACTGCATCCAGATCTGTTCCCGAATATCCCTGCCACAGACCAGTCATAAAATCACTGCCGCCCCTCAGCATATCAATAAGTCCGTTTTTACCGCCTGCTGTGTACTGATTGTCAAAATCAGTGTTAAGAGTAATCTGCCAGTTGTGATTAACTTTTAAAAAATTTGAAACAACAGTAAAACTGAACCCTCTTTCCGGAATATAAGCTGCCATTTTCAGACACGTGGTTTTGTTAATTGTTAATGGTTTTGAGTAAATTTTTGATCCGGCATCAGGCTCTTTGCCGTTTAATGTGTAATAAATAACTGCATTTTTATCAGGCGCTGCAAGCTCAACAACAGTACTGTTTTTAAAAGTTCTCTCCCCTTTTCTAACATACGGTACTCTTGTAATCAGATGCCTTTTTATTGATGAGAACGGTCTGTTTTCAGGCTCTTTCCCGAAATCAAAACATGGAGCTGAAGACATTTCAAACTCAAGAGTTCCGCCATTTATAATCTCGTTGTGATAAATATATGTGCGGTCTGACTTCTTTCCGTTGAGTTTAACTGATTTTATATAAAAACCGGAACCGCTGTTTCTTTTTATGGTGAACTTTTTCCCGTTCTCAAGATTAATGTCAACCCTGTCAAAAACCGGAGTACCGAATGTATAAATGGGACTTCCAGGACATACCTGATAAAATCCCAGCGCACTTAAAACATACCATGCTGACATCTGGCCGCAGTCCTCATTACCGCTCAGACCGTCAGGATTGTTTTTATACATCTCTTTTAAGATTTTATAAATTATTTCCTGAGTCTTCCACGGTGCGCCTGCATAATTGTAAAGATATGCTATATGATGGCTCGGCTCGTTTCCGTGAGCATACTGACCGATCAGTCCTGTAATGTCAGGCTGCTTTCTTCCCTTCAGCTCGGAAGAAGTAGTAAAGAGTTTGTCCAATTTTCCGATAAAAGCGGAATCACCTCCTGCCAGTTTAATCAAACCCTGAACATCCTGAGGAACAAAAAAGGAGTACTGCCATGAGTTCGCTTCCGTAAAATTGAAATTTACTTCAGCAGGATCAAAAGGTGTGTACCACTTGCCATTGATGCGCGCTCTTGCAAACCCTGTCTGCGGATCGAAAATATTTTTATAGTACTGAGCTCTTTGAATGTACTTTTTATAATCATTTTTATTTCCCAATGCAGCAGCCATCTCTGCAATACACCAGTCATCATAAGCATATTCAAGAGTCTTGGATACGGACTCTCTGTCTGCGTCAAGAGGAATGTAGCCGTGTTTAATGTATGCATCTGTTCCGAATCGATTTTGAATGCTGATTGATTTCATTGCTTTAAATGCTGTTTTCAGATCAAAATCAGTTATGCCTTTTACAAATGCATCTGCAATAACAGGCACTGCATGATACCCAATCATACAATGAGTATAATTCCCGTCAAGCTCCCACATGGGAAGATATCCGCCGTTTTTATATTGATTTATAAAAGTTTTTATAAAATCAGAAGTACGTTTCTGCTGAATAATAGTAAAAAGCGGATGAAGAGCTCTGAATGTATCCCACAATGAAAAAACTGTATAATTTGTAAAATTTTTCGCCTTATGAATTTTTAAATCCGTACCTCTGTAACGCTTATCAACATCCATAAAAATATTGGGGACAATTAATGTATGGTACAAAGCCGTATAGAATATTTCTCTCTCGTTTTTTGATCCGCCACAAATATTAAAAACTCCCAGAGCCTTTTGCCACGCGCTGTCTGCATCCGCTCTGACTTTATCAAAATCCCAGCCTGGAATTTCAGTTTTTAAATTTTCTCTGGCCCCGCGGATATCCACTGCTGATATTCCTACCTTTACAATTACTGTTTTGTCAGATTTTTCATCAAAATGCAAAATTGTTTTAACATTTGATCCGTTTGCTTTAACTGCGTTTTTTAAAACCGCATTATTCAATGCAATCTCAGCACTCTTAAACGGCTGGGAAAATTCAGCAACAAAATAGACATACTGTTTTTCAGCCCAGGAGGATGATATTCTGTAACCTTCTATCTCTCTGCTGCTTATAATTTTTATACCGGAATCTATAACTCTGTCGCGGTGCTTCAGATCAATTATAATTCCCCGTTTTTTATTTGATTTAAATTCATATCTGTGCATACCTGCACGTTTGGTAGCTGTCAAATCAACTTTAATCTTGTAATCATCAAGAAAAACAGAATAAAATCCGGGCCCTGCTTTTTCTTTTTTATGGGAAAATCTTGAGCCGTATCCGGAATCCGGGGATGCCGGATAACCGCTTTTAAGATGCGGTTTACCTGTAAACGGCATGAACAGAATGTCACACAGATCCGGTACTCCTGTTCCGCTTAAATGTGTATGGCTGAATCCGTAAATAATATTATCGGAATAGTGGTAACCAGAGCATCCGTCCCAACCTGTAAGTCTTGTATCCGGACTGAGCTGTACTCCGCCAAAAGGCACAGTTGCTCCGGGATATGTATGTCCGTGCCCTCCGGTTCCTATAAAAACATTTACCTGAGATGTTAAACGGGACTCCGATTCTCTGTTTGTGCATCCCTGAAATACCAGCAGCAAAATAATGATTACCAATGAAATATTCTTAAATGGTTTTAACATAACAACTCCCTGCAGTTTTGTATTAAATACAGTATTTTCATACAACAACTCATTACAAATTTTTAATAACTTCCTGCTTTAAAATCTCATAAGGCAGAGCGCCGGTAAGCCTCATTGCAATCTTCCCGTCTTTAAAAAGCATTATTGTGGGGATTCCTGTTATCTGATACTTTGCAGCAATGTGCGGCTTTAAATCCACATTTACTTTAATTGTAATAATTTTATCCTTTAATTCGGATGCAATTTTCTGCACAGCAGGGCTGACCATTCTGCACGGCCCACACCACTCTGCCCAGAAATCCACAAGAACAGGTTTCTGTGATGTTCTTATTAACTCGTCAAAAGATTTCGGGAGATTTGTATTGTTCACAACACGCCTCACAATTTATTAATAAAACTCCAAGATTTTGCATAAAACATTCTCATCGATATTATTACAATTAAAATATTACTTTTATTTATATTTATTCTTTGCCAAGTTATTATGTTTAAGAATTTGGTTCTTCCAAGAAAGAGGTGGCAATTTTTCATATCTATACAACAAGTTTAATATTAATCAAATTTTTATTCGTAACATAATTACACATTAAATCCAAGATGTTATCGAATATATTGCATATCCTCTTTTTCTGTCCGGCATCTGAAAATCTCCGCCTCAACACTTCCTATCGGGTCATTCCCGTCCCGATTTTCTTTCAGGAAAACTATGATAATCAGAATCGGGAAGAATCTTCAATCAATATTCGTTATTCATTTTTCACGATTCACTAACCCGTCATTTCGATTCCACGCCAGTGGAAGAGAAATCTTCAAGCCTGCAATGTTTTAAGATTTCTCAGTCGCACCCGCTCCTTCGAAATGACAGATTGGGCAATTCTTTTCTCCGGTTGTCTTAATCCCGATTCTCCTTAAGAAAAAAATATAATAATCAGAATCAGGATAAAAAAAGTGCCTAACCATAATCCTTTCAAAATCAATAGATTATAGCTGGAAACAAAGAACTTTACTCTGACAAAATACATCAAAAATCGACAAAGAATTGAAAGATATTCACAGTTCCCTTCAACAATATAGTAAAAATGATAAAATATTGTTCTTATATGTATTTTTGCTTTTTAATTCAAATTCTTCCCTACATTTACTCTACAACTTATACGCGTGATAATCAAAATCAAGCTGTCCCAGCTTTCTTCTTAAATCAAGTTGATTCTGTGTAATATTCGCTCCTGTAAAAACAGTATCTAAAAGCCATGCGCCCTGTAAATCGGCCTTTTCCAGATCAGCGTTTGAGAAATCCGCATAAATCAGCTCTGCATTGGAAAGATTTGCAAATCTAAGTACGGAATTCTTTAAATTAGCTCTCGGCAGTATGGCCCAGGACAGATCAGCATAGGAAAGGTCCGCATTTTCCAGACACACGCCTGCTCTGAATCTGTTATTGTCCTCTATTATCCAGGGGCCTCTCAAATTCTGATGTGACAGATTAATTCCCCGTAAGTCCAGTTTATCTTTCCTGGCCGGAGCAGATTTGACTTGAGGAAGTTCTTTTAAAAGCTCTGTTATGTCTTTTCCCTCATTAAGAGTAAGTACAATTTTATTTATCAGATCATAATCCCACCTGTTTATAAGTTTTTCTGCTGTCATGGTTCTTTTAAGCTCCTTTTATTTTCTGCTGTTAAAGCTCGGGCAGATAGATCTGTATCCGCAAAATTCACACTTTCTGTATCCCGGATCTGCTGTATAATCTCTTTTTCTTATTCCTTCTGAAGCATGCAAAATCTGCTCTTTGACTTTTTCAATCATCTTATCAGTAACAGAAGCAGTACCTGTAAGTCCTGATTCCACAAAGCGCAGCTCCAGTCTGTCCGGCATTCTGCCGTACCTTGCATTATACGCCATTGCATAAATAATAAGCTGAACACTGGCTTTGGCTTTTTTATCTGCTTTTTCCTGCTGAAAAACTTCCGATGTTTTAAAATCAGCAATAACCGTATATCCGTCAGACTGTTCAATAAAATCCCATCTGCCGGAAATTCTGTTCCTGCTGAGAGTAAAAGTAAAAGGTTCTTCAACCAAAATATCAGATATTTTCTCTGCTTTCTGCTCCTGTTCTTTAAAAAATCTCTGTATAGTTCTCTTCCCTGCTTCAAATCTTCTCTCTTCATGTTCCCTGGATAAAAACCCTATGTTTCTCCACGCTTTCTCATATGCTGAAAAAAGGTCTTCAACTCTCACCGGAACATTCATCTTTTTATTTCTGTAGTAGAACTCTATTGCAGAGTGAATGGCTTTACCGTAAACAATTGTATGATGAAAAAACGGCAGCCTCAGAATATGAGCATATTTATATTTAAGAGGACATGTATTATAATCATCAATCTGATAATAGGATAAATTTAAAATAGAATCATCGGGAATTGGCTCTGTGCGGCCGGAGCTTTCAATACTGTCTGAACCAAACCTCTCAATTTTCTCCAGAGCGCTGGTTTTTATTGCAGATGTATCCACTTCCGGAATATCAAGAGCTTCCAGAACAAACTGACTTATCTTCTTTTTTCTCTTTCCACCGTAATCTTCCGCGCTTGTAAAATAAAGCATCTCTTTTGCTCTGGTCATTGCCACATAAAACAAACGCCTCTCTTCCTGCAGATGAACATCTCCCTCCGGTATATATTCCTGTATTAATTCTTCCGGAAGCTCAAGGGGATTTCCTCTGTTTATTGACGGGAACACTCCGTGATTTAATCCTATCATAAACACTACAGGCCATTCCAGTCCTTTTGCTTTATGAACTGTAAGAATATTTACCGCATCCTCATCCATATCTGCTTCTGCAACAGGAGGATCATCTCCTGCTTCAATCAGCTGATTTAAATGCTCAATAAAAAATACCACTCTGTCATGTTTTGCTATTTGGGCAAAAGCCCATATAACTTCAAAAAACCTTGCAATATTCTGAATTTTTCTGCTGTTTTCAACACTTTCCAGACTTGTAAGTTTTTTAAGATATCCTGATTTTGTAATAAACTGATAAAGCACAAACCCCGTAATATTGTCCCTTGATAACTCCTGATAATAAGCAATATCATCAACTATCTTTCTTACCGTTACAATTGTCTCTGACGAAAAACCGCTCTGCTCTTCATCGGAAAGCATATCTTTGAATACGGAATACAGGCTTCTGTCCTCTTTATGAGCCCTGCTTGTTAATTTAAGAACTTCACCCATTGATGATATTTCATAAATTTCCGATGTAGCCAGATTGTATAAATGCTGGGTGTTATCAGGATCACAAATAACATTGAGAAATGAAATTAAAATCCTTACTTCATTCCTTCCGTACAGCCCTCTGTTGCCGGAAAAAAGCCACGGTATTTTTTTTATGTTAAGACTTCTTGTAAAACTGTCAGCCTGGTTATTTTTTCTTACCAGAATTGCAATGTCTTTAAAATTGTACTGTCCGCTGTCAACAAGATCAAAAATTATTGATGCAACCTGATCTGCTTCTGTTGTGCCTGTATCACAGTGTATGTGTTCAATTTCCTTTCCCGGGCCAATTGCAGAATCAAGCTGCTTGTTTATCTGGTTTTTAACTTCAAGCCTGTCGGGGTTATTATTTTTTATTAATTTATAGGCAGAATCAAGAATTTGCTGAGTTGATCTGAAATTCTTATTTAAAACAACCTGGTGTGCAGAAGGATAATCGTTTTTAAATCCCAGTATATTGGAAATTGCAGCGCCCCGGAATTTATAAATTGACTGATCGTCGTCTCCCACAACTGTTATATTGGGATTTTCACCACCGATTATTTTTACAAGCTGATATTGCGTAAAATTTGTATCCTGAAATTCATCAACAAGTATGTACTTAAATCTTTCTTTTAAATGATTAAGCGCAGAGGGATTTTCTCTTAAAAGGCTAAGCGCCAGAAATACCTGATCCCCGAAATCCACTTTTCCTTCTTTTATCAACAGCTCCTGATACTTTTTGTAAGTTCCGGCTATTTCAAGTTGTTTTCTGGCTCTGTCTGTCAGTTGATCTCTGTTCTCATCTGCAGATTCAGCTTTTTTAAGAAGATTTTCCGCAAACTCAATATACCGGTCAGGCGACACATCCTCATCTTTTGCTCTTGAAATTACATTTAAAATGTGAACTATTGAAGCTGTGGGATTGCCAAGAGGCCGCAGCAGATTCAAAGGAAATTCAAAAAGGTGCTCCCTGAAAAAAATCGCCTGCTCCGGTTTTGATAACACCTGATAATCAGGATTAATTCCGATTTCAAGGCCGTACTGCTTTAAAATCGAATCTCCGAAAGAGTGAAAAGTTGAAATATGAACATTTGACAGACCGTACGGCAGAAGCATATCAACTCTCTCTTCCATTTCCGCAGCAGCTTTGTCAGTAAACGTCAATGCAAGAATCTGATCCGGGTCTGCAAGTTTGTTAAGAATAAGATAAGCTATTCTTCTTGTCAGAACCATGGTCTTGCCTGTTCCTGCTCCTGCAACAATCAGAAGAGGACCCTGCCCGAATTCCACAGCCTCTCTCTGCTGGTCTGTAAGTTCAGATAAAAGATCGGGAGAAGTAAAAAGGTCTGTCTGTAAATTCTCTTTTTGATCCCGGATTTGATTCATCTTATTTTTTCCTGTCAGTCTGGGGCTGCCCCTTTATTCGGCTTTCAGTAATAATCTGTTCAACATTCAGAATACAACCGATAAATAAAATAATCAGCCCGCTGGTCAGAAGCAAATTGAAAATCCGATTATTTTATATGTTAACGGATATGTTTGTTTTATGTGCTCATGCAAAGCTCTCAGACTGTCTGATCTGAGAGCTTATTATTAAGTATTAAGTATTCAGGCCGATCTCTTTCATATATTAATCTTCTGCCAATTGCAGAACGGATAATCTTTGAACCGTTATTTTACCATTTTTTCTGATATCCACCGGTTAAATCCCCTGAAAATAAGCAGAACCAGAGCCCACTGTCCCAGTACAGTGGCAACACTGAAAGGGCTTAAAGGATTCCACCACTCCTTTGGTGCATAAACAGTTGCACAGAGAGACAGCCACCATAAAAGAAGCGCTGCAGCCATAGCAGGTACAACATAGCTGATTATCTTTTCCCATAAAGGCCCTATTGATAAATCATTTTTATCAACAAGGATAACTTCTGTTCGTATTCTGCTTATACCGGCTTTGACAAGTGTAAAGGATATAAATGCACCTGATAAAATCAGTCCCAGACCCCAGACAAAATCCTGATTGCTTAACAGATTCAGGTTCAGTGCGGACGGAATACCAAACAAATAACTTGCACCTACAACAATAGCAATTGACAATTTTCTCTTGACTCCCGAATCTACAAGAACTCTCGTAGGGAGTTCCAGCATTGCAATCAAAGAAGAAAAACCTGCAAAAGTCAGCCCCAGGAAGAAAAGAACAGCAATTGGATGTCCGAACATCATTCTCGCAAAAAGCTGAGGCATCCAGATAAATGTAAGACCTGTTGAAGCAGGGCCGCTGGTTTTCATTATTTCCAGTATTTCCGGACGGCTCATAAGCATTTCACTTTTCAACACTGCAAACACAGTTCCGAAAATCATAATACCTGAGAGTATGGAAATGGTATTGTTCCCGATTCCTGTAATAAAAGCATTTTTTACAAGACCGTGTTCTTTTTTCATATATGCTGCATATGTTAAAAAAAGACCCCAGCCCGCTCCTGTATCCCACGCATTCTGAGTGAGGGCTTCTAACCAGATTCTTGGCCTTGTAAGCTGGCTCCACTGAGGTGTGAACAGATATTTGACACCATCCCATGCGCCGGGCAAAGTAAGAGCTCTGATTACTGAAATAAATACAATTATAAGCAGCGTTGGAATAAGCACTTTATTAACCCGTTCAATTGAATTCACGCCCTTCCATATTGCAAAAGCGCCTATCAACATTGCCAAAGCATGAAAAATCAAAGGCCAGCCACCGGACTGGTAATTATTCCAGATGGTCATAGACGATTCTGTTGAAAGCGGCAAAGGTTTTGTGAGCATACGAACAAAGTAGTAAATACACCATCCGACTATTACGGAATAGAAAAAAGTTATTGCTGTTGATACAAACGCAATAAACGTACCCATCCATGAAAACGCCCTGCCTGCTGCTTTTGTAATAGTTGATATAACTCCGCTTCTGTAGTTTCTGCCGAGAGCATACTCTCCTATTATAAGCGGGATACTCCATACAAAAAGAAAAATAACCCACGCAATAAGAAAAGCTCCTGCCCCCTGATCTCCTCCGCATTGAGCCGCAATCCTCGGAAATCTCCATATATTTCCCGTACCCACTGCAATACCGAGAACACTCAATAAGAAGGTTATTCTGGATGTAAACCTCTGATTTACACTGGAATCAATACTCATAGTCAGTTCCCGTCTTGTTATATTTAATCTTTCTTTGTAAGAGACATAGCTGCCTGCTTCGCAAGAATAACAGCTACTGAAAAAAGAAGTACAGCAATAATCAGCAAAAATATGGTGCCGGTTATGCCGATTTGTAATTGTTTTTCACCAAGAATAAAAAATCCGTAAATAATCTTCAGTTTTTTTATTATTAAGAAAACAAGAGCAGTTAAGGTAACTGCAAACATAAAAATCATGGGAATAACAAGAAAAAAATTTTTCTTCTTTAATTTGGCCAGCCAGACACTGCCTGCTAACAGCGCCAAAGCTGCAAGGAGTTGATTTGCAGAACCGAATATTGGCCATATTGACTGATACTGGCCTGTAAGAGCAAGAAGACCTCCCGGAAGTACTGTAAAAAAGGTTGCAACAAATCTATTTGTTAAAAATGTATTTACCTTTGTCTTATTTTCAGACCGGAAAAATTCCTGAAAAATAAATCTGCCAAGCCGGGTTGCCGTATCAAGAGAAGTCAGTGCAAAAGCGGAAACTGCCATTGCTGCAAATGTAACCGCTGCTTTTTGCGGAATTCCAAGAACAGAAATAAAACCGCCCACACTTGATGCAAAAAGACCGATTGGGTTAGCCTTTCCTCCCACAGGAAAGAAATCTCTGTAATGTACAGGAATAAGCGTTACAGCTGCAATTAAAGCAATTACTGCGAGAAGTCCTTCAACAAGCATTCCTCCGTATCCGATTTTCAGAGCATCAGGCTCCCTGTCAAGTTGTTTTGCCGTTGTTCCGGAAGCAACCAAAGAATGGAATCCGGAAATTGCACCGCATGCAACTGTCACAAAAAGAATAGGAAACATTGCTCCCATATGAGGATCATAAAAATGAGTAAATGCAGGAAAATGTACAGCAGGATTTTTAACCAGAATTCCGATAAAAGCGGAAATCAGTATCATATACAATAAAAAAGAGTTGAGATAATCTCTGGGCTGCAGTAAAATCCACACAGGAGTAACAGAAGCTATGAAAATATATGCAAGTATAATCCATGTCCACGCCTGCTGTGCTGTTTGAGGGCTGCGGGAAATTGCAGCAGGCGCTGCAAGTCCTGCATAGATACAGATTAAAAGCAGAACCACTCCGATTAATGTAGCAATGCCGATACTTAGGTTTTTCCTGTAAACACTAAATCCGAAAAACACGGCAAGAATTAAAAACAGACCTGATGATGTAGCGACTTCCGGTGTCATAATAAAAGTTTTAGCTACAAGAATAACAAAAGCGGCAATAACCAGAATCAGTGTGGACCAAGCAAATATTAAAAACAGCTGCTTACCTGTACTGCCAATATGTTCCCGAATCACTTCGCCTATAGATTGCCCTTTATGTCGTATTGACGCTACAAGGGAAGTGAAATCATGCACAGCACCCAGGAAAATTGATCCGAGAACTATCCATAAAAGAACAGGAACCCACCCGAAAACAGCTGCTGTAACTGGGCCGATAATCGGCGCAGCTCCTGCTATGGAAGCAAAATGGTGCCCGAAAAGTACAGGCCACTTTGCAGGCACATAATCAACATTATCTCTCATAGAATGAGCAGGTGTGCTGCGGTTAATATCAAGTCCGAACTTTTTTGCAAGGTATCTGCCATAGATGAGATAACCTGCAATAAACGCTGTTACTGCAAACACAATTATTACTGTAGAAGACATGATAAACTCCGTAATAATCTGTTTTGTTATAATTAAATTATTAAGCTGATTAATTGCAGATATTGCTGTGTTTATGAACCTTTCAAAGGTTCCGGTCTCACAAAAAGAACAAAAACAGGGCAGCTTCTTTGTTTAATTAATTTATTTAAGAATACAATATTGATTCGTACAACATAAAATATCTGTTCCTTAAACCTGCCCCTGACTTATTTAAGCAGGAATACCCGGTATATGCCTGTATTAAGACATGAGTCTTAAAAATTTCCCCGGCATACGGATATCCTGCTTAATAATTTTATCAATTTAAAATTTTACTTTAGGAACCTGCTGTGCTGATTTCTCAGCCTCAAAATAGGCCTTTTTCTCAAATCCGAACATACCTGCAAAAAGAACCTGCGGGAATCTGCGTACATACCTGTTATATGCCTGCACAGCTTCAGTAAACCGTTTCCTCTCTACAGCAATTCTGTTTTCAGTTCCTGCAAGTTCATCCTGCAGTCTGATAAAATTCTGATTTGCTTTAAGATCCGGATATCTTTCAACTACAACCATAAGTCTTTGAAGAGCACTGCTTAAACCAGCCTGAGCCTGCTGAAATTGAGCAAGTTTTTCAGGAGTAAGATCATT
>Ga0190359_1000084_pt1 | contig 55532 bp, 40 predicted proteins | sample 48721823_MG_FD_161269 | JGI IMG/M metagenome (GOLD analysis project Ga0190359, IMG submission 161269) | Hydrothermal vent microbial mat bacterial communities from Southern Trench, Guaymas Basin, Mexico - 4872-18-2-3_MG | ecosystem: Environmental > Aquatic > Marine > Hydrothermal vents >...
CAGCGGCCGTGGTCCAGGCCGGCAACCTGGGTGCACAGCAACTGGCCGGGCGGGTGGCCCAGGCCCTGGCAACCGTGTTGGGAGCCAGCGATAATTGGAACGGTACCGTCAGCGCGGCCTGGTCGGCATCTGGCTGGGACGGGGGGCTGGGCTACAGCATCTCGGCCGGGGCAGCCTCCCTGTGGCTGGGTGCGCAGGCGGCCGGGACGCGGTTTACAGGTGGCTTCTGGTCACAACCATCTGCCTGCCTGCCGGCTGGAACAATCGACCTGCCGGCCCAGCCGCTGGAGCCCGTGGATCTCGATTCCCTGCTGGCCGGCCAGGGGCAGGCGGTGGCCGCCCTGGCCGTCAGCGACGGCTTCGTGGCCCAGGCGGTGGTGGCTGCCTGGCGGGCCGGCCTGTTCTGCCGTGCCCCGGAAGCCGGAGCCTGCCCCGGGCTGCAGCTGGAGGAGTGGCTGCCGTCGGCCGTTTCCTGGGCCGGCCGCGAGACCAGGTTGCTGCTGGCTACCGAGGCGGCACCCCTGGTCGAGCTGGCCGGCAGCAATCCCCAGGGAGCGTTGCCGGCGGTGGAAGTATCCTGGCCGGAAGTGCGCTTCGATTTCTACCTGGATGCCGCCGGGGCCGACCTGCGCGTGCTTTCCCTGCGTGCCGACCTGGAGATGACCGTGCGTCCCTGGTTGACGACGGACGGCGCCGGCCTGACCCTGGAGAAGGTCAACCTGGGACGGCTGGAGATCGAGTACTCGGAACCGTTGCTGGAGGCAGGGGGGGTGCTGCGCCAGGCCGCCGGGCAACTGGTGCTGCAGGCGGTTCAGTGCCTGGCCCGGCAACTGCCTCCCTGGCCGGTGAGCCTGCCCGCGGGCAGCGGCTCGCTGCTGGCGGTACGACGCCAGGCGGGGCGCAGCATCATTTTTCTCGGCCCGTGACCAGGCGCCGGGTGTCGTCGGGAAAGACCACGTAGAGTACGTGGCCCTTGCGACCCTGCACGATGCCCACCCCGAAACGGGGATGCTCGATCACCTGTCCCACCTGGTAGCTGTCGCCGGGACGGTAGGGCAGCGGTTGTGACAGGTCCGCCCCGCGACTGGCTTCCTCCCAGGCCTGGTAACGGGGCGGCGGCAGCGGCGCCCAGGTTCCTGAAGGTCGGCGCTTCACGTCCCTAGCCTTTTTCCCGCGGGTGTTGCCTGAGCTGCTCCAGGGGCACCAGGGTGCCCCGGTCGCGCACCATGGGCACCCGGGGAGGAATGTCTTCGGGAATGGTGGCGATGACGTCTTCCGGGCGGGAGACCATGAGCAGGTCGTTGGGGATCTGCCGGCCGGGATGAATCAACACCTTGGCTCCCAGCACCGCCCGGTGGCCGATGCAGCTGGCCAGGAAGGAACGGCCGGTGCCCACCCGCTGCCCCCGGTGCACCACCTTGATGTCACCGACGAACTTGGCATCGAGCAGGCTGCACCAGCCGTGCAGGTAGACGTCGCGACCGATGACGGCCATCTGCGTCTTGAGGTTGCCCAGGGTGGAACCGGGGTAGCACAGGGTGGAGACCAGGAAGAAGTTGTCGGTGAGGAAGCAGTCGTGGCCAACCACCGAGTTGAGTACCACGGCGTGATCGGCAATCTCGACGTTGTCGCCGATGAGGCTGTTTCTGATGCAGGCACCGGCGCCCACCTTCACACCCCGGCCCAGCCTGGAAAACTCCAGGTAGGCGGTGGGATGCACGTTGCAGCCGGGACCCAGCCGGTTCATCCCGGAAAGCACTTTCCAGCGGTTGAGCGACAGCCGTCGCAGCACCGCCCAGACGGCCTTGAGGGCCGCCCGGGTCTTGTGATGACGGAAGTACTCGTTCCAGCTGATGCCCAGCGACAGCTGGGCCAGCCACAGCAGGTGTACCCAGTGCGAGAGGTGGCAGCAGACGGTAGAGGTGAAGGGATAGAGGAAATAGCGCTGCTTTTCGTCGAGTGCCGGCAGGCGCACCCGCTGCACCACCTCGCGTACCTGCAAGGCAAGCGGCTGGCAGTGCTCCCGCAGGGCCTGGCGCACGGCGGCCGCCTCGGCCGGCAACTCGCCCTGGCGCAGCAGCCACAAGTCGTACAGGGCCCGGCCCTGGCTCTCCTGCCAGGCGTCCAGTTCCACGTCCTGCAGCGGCAGGGTGTGCTCCACCGAGGCGCAGCGACGCAACGCCAGGCGCGCTCCGGCTGTTCGGCGGCGGGCCTGTTCCAGGAAGTCGCCCAGGGCCTTCTCGGTGAAGAACAGGTAGTCGGCAGCCAGCAGGCAGGGACGCTCGCTGGCCTGGGAGGGGTTGTCGATGCGCACCAGCTCGATCCCGTGACGGCGGCAGGCCCGTTGCTGGGCCTCGGCCAGGGTGCCCAGCAGCACCTGGGCCTCGCTCACGTCGTCGCCGAATGGCTGCAGGACGGTACCCGTTCGGTAGATGTACATCTTCATGGTTCCAGCTCCGCGGGAGAGTATTGCGGTAGTACCTCGGCCAGGGGCAGGATGCGACCCTGGTGGTAAACGTGGGCCTGGCCGGGGAGCGCCTGCTCGGGCAGCTTGACCACTCCCTCTTCCGGACGCATGACGATGATGGTGCGGTTGGGCACGGCCCGCCCGGGCAGGAAGATGGCCCGGGTGCCCAGCAGGCATTCGTGGCCGGCGCAGCCGCCCAGCAGGTAGCGGCCGGTGTCCACCTCGCTGGCGCCGTGGCGAACCCTGACCGTGCCCTGTATGGGTTCGTCCCAGAACATCACCCCGGAGGTGAGGAACACCCGCCGGCCGATCACCGAGTTGCGCAGGAGAAACGATGCCAGGGTGGAATCCGGGTAGAAGGTGCAGGCGATGAACAGGGAGTCGTTGAGGGTGTGGCAACCCTCGCCCACCACGCAGCGGGTGAACTTGCTGTGATCGGCGACCTCCACCCCGTCTCCCAGGATTGACTCGCGCACGTAGGCGAAGGGGCCCAGCTTCACTCCCCGGCCCAGCAGGGAACCTTCCACCCGGGCGGTGGGATGAATGTCGCAGCCGGGTCCAATGACGTTGAGCCGGGCCGCCCGGCGGTGCGGGTTGCGCCCCCGCCGGCGCCAGGCGCGGGACAGGCCGGCATGATCCTGCCAGTGCTCCTGCAGCCGCAGCCAGGGCAGCAGGTGGTTGAGCCAGAGCAGGTGTACCCAGTGGCCGAGTTGCACGGCCAGGCACAGGCTGCGTGGCAGCTCCAGGCGCTCACGGGGAGGACCGGGGCGGCTCAGGGTAAGCGATTCGACCTCTCCGCCCGTGTCGAGCACCAGCGCCTGTGCCCGCTCGGCCAGCCAGCTGCGCAGGCGTTGCCAGTCCAGCCCCCGGGGCACCTCGGCACCGCGGACGCGGTAGAGATCGAAGTTGACCTGTGCCTGGTCGTATTCCACCGCTTGCAGCGGCAGGCAGTAATCGCTGGCCGGGCCGCGGCGCAGGGCCAGGCGCCAGACCCCCTTGCCGGTGAGCGGGGCTTGCAGGAAACGGCGCAGGCACTCGCGGCTGACAAACAGGTCGTCGCCCATGACCAGGTAGTCGCCGCCCGGCGGTACCAGGTCGCGCCCGGAGACGTCCTCGATCTCCAGGCCGCAGTGCCGCGTAGCCTCGGCCTGGGCCTGCTCCAGGGTCTGTCCCCCCACCAGCCCCTGGCGGATTTCCTCGCCAAACGGTGCCAGGCGCCGGGCGGTGGCACTGCGGTAGAGTTTCATCAACAGACACCCCTGAATCGTGGTTGGCCGGTGGCCTCCAGCACACTGCGCCACAGGGTCCCCTCGGGATCTATCTTCTTGCGCCGGGATACCGCCGAGGCGATGGGTACGTGAACGTAGATATTATGCCAGCTGCCCACCAGAACGCCGGTTTTTCCCGCCAGGCCGGCGTGGGCGGCGTTCTGGGCCAGGAAGACGCAGAAGATGCAGTCGTTGGGGTTGGCCGGCACCGAGCGGATGATGTAGCTGGGGTCGATGTACTTGATACCGACCTCCCGGCCTTGTTGCCGAAAGTAGGCACTGATGCGTTCCTTGAGCAGCAGGCCGATGTCTCCCAGGCGACGGTTGCCGGAAGCGTCCACCCCCTCGATCTCGTCGAACAGGTGCTGGCCGGCTCCCTCGGCGACGACCACCATGGCGTGTTGGCGTGCCCGCAGGCGTCGATCCAGGGCCGGCAGGAACCCGTCCGGGCCCTCCAGTTGGAAGGGAACCTCGGGGATGAGCACGAAGTTGGCGTCGCCCTCGGCCAGGGCGGCATGGGCGGCCACGAAGCCCGACTCCCGGCCCATCAGCTTTACCAGGCCGATGCCGTTGACGATGCCCTCGGCCTCGGTGTGAGCGCAGCGGATGGCCTCCACCGCCTCGCTCACGGCGGTGTCGAAGCCGAAAGTGCGGGAGACCAGGTCGATGTCGTTGTCGATGGTCTTGGGAATGCCCACCACGGCGATGGGCAGCGAGCGCCGGGTGATCTCCTTCTCGATCTCCATGACCCCGTGCAGGGTGCCGTCACCGCCGATGGTGAAGAGAATGTCGATGCGTTCCTTTTCCAGGGTGTCGACCACGACGTCCACCGGCTGCGGCCCCCGGCTGGTGCCCAGGATGGTACCGCCGTCCTCGTGGATGTGGCGCACCACGCTGGGGGTGAGATCGAGCATGGGCCAGCCCTCGATGGGGTTGAGCCCGGCGAAGCCGAAACGCACCCCCTTGATACGCTGCACCCCGTAGTTGAAATAGAGCTGGTGCACCAGCGCGCGGATGACGTCGTTGAGACCGGGGCACAGTCCGCCGGCAGTGAGGATGGCCGCGCTGGTGTCGGCCGGGTCGAAAAACAGCCGCTCGCGCGGGCCGGCCACCTCGAAGGCCACCGGTTCCTCGCCCCGGTGCATGCTCTCGATCACCTCGTCGGCGTAAGGATCGTACAGGACCCGGCGCGACTCGTCCACGAAGCGACGGCACTTGAGGGGACTGTTGAAACGGGCCGGGCCCAGGGAGCGAATGGTGGTGTCGATGGTACGGTGCGGTGATACGGGTTGCAGGGTCATGCTGGCTCTCCTGTGTTCCGGCGGTTTACGACCAGGCGCGGAGCGTGCGGATCGGCGCGGGTGACCACCTCGTAGTTGATGGTCTGGGCCCAGCCGGCCATCTGCTCGGCGCTGATCACCTCCTCGCCCTGGCGTCCCAGCAGCACCACTTCCTGTTCCAGGCTCACGCCGGGTATGTCGGTGACGTCCACCATGGTCAGGTTCATGCACACCCGTCCCAGGATGGGAGCCCGGGTCCCGGCCACCAGCACGTGGCCGCGGTTGGAAAGCAGGCGGTCGTAGCCGTTGGCATAGCCCACCGGCAGGACGGCCAGGCGGGTGGGCCGGGTGGTACGATGGCTGCAGCCGTAACCCACGTAGGCGCCGGCGGGGATGTCCTTGACCTGGACCACCCGCGTTTTCCAGCACAGGGCCGGGCGCAGGTTGGGTTGGGAACGCCCGGCCTGCAGTGCCGACAGCTGGGTTTCCTTCGAAGGCCACATGCCGTAGAGACCGATTCCCACCCGCACCATGGCGAAGTGGGTGTCGGGAAACAGTATGGCCGCCGCCGTGCAGGCGGTGTGCGGCAGGGCCACCTCCAGGCCGGCCCGGTGCAGCAATTCCAGGTAGCCGCGAAAGCGCTGCAATTGCCCGCGGGCGTAGTCGTGCTCGGTGGTATCCTCGATGTTGGCGAAGTGGGTATGCACCCCTTCCAGTTGTACGCCCGGGTGGTCCCGTAGCAGTTGCAGCACCTGCGGCAGTTGCTCCTCGGTTACTCCCAGCCGGTGGGTGCCGCATTCCACCTTGAGATGCAGCCGGGCCGGCACCTGCAGCCGGGCCGCCGCCCGCCCGGCGGTGCTGATGGTCTCCAGGCTGGAAGTGGTGATACGGGCCTCGAGCCGCAGGGCCAGCTCCATGTCGCTGGCGGGGACGTAGCCCAGGATGAGAATGGGCACGGTGATGCCGGCGGCCCGCAGCTGCTCCACCTCGCCCAGGTGGAACACTCCCAGCCAGTGGGCCCCAGCTTCCAGGGCGGCACGGGCCACGGGCAGCATGCCATGGCCGTAGCCGTTGCCCTTGACCACCGCCAGCAGACGCACTCCCCCGGCCAGTCGTTGGGCGAACTGGCGCAGGTTGTCGCTGATGGCCGTGGTGTCAACTTCAATCCAGGAAAGTGCCGTGGCCATGGTTGTCTTCTCCTTCAGGCGTTTTCATCGACGCCCAGGCGGGCGATCTTGGCGATCAGGGCCTGGCGGCTGATGCCCAGTTCGCGGGCGCAACGGGTGCGGTTGCCGCCATGGCGACGCAGGGCCTCGGCGAGCACCAGCGCTTCCAGTCGCTCCATGGTCTCCCGCAAGCTGCCCTCCAGCTTTTCCGCCGGGCCGCCGCCGCCCAGGCGCGGTGACAACTGGGCGCGGTCCAGGGGATGTCCCTCCGGCACCAGCAGGCAGGCCCGTTCCATCTCGTTTCTCAGCTCGCGCACGTTGCCCGGCCAGGAATAGGCCTGCAGGGCGGCGGCGGCATCGGCGGTCAGTCCCGGGCGGCGGCGCCCTTCCTGCGCGGCGAAGAGTTCCATGAAGTGGTTGGCCAGGTCGAGGATGTCCTCCGGCCGCTGGCGCAGGGGTGCCACCTGGATGGTGAAGGTGTTGATGCGGAACAACAGGTCCTGGCGAAAACGACCGGCTTCGACCTCCCGTTCCAGGTCCCGGTTGGTGGCACAGACCAGGCGGATATCCACCCGCTGCGGCCGGGTGGCACCGATCTGGGTCACCAGTCCCTCCTCCAGGCAGCGCAGCAGCTTGGGCTGCAGGTTCGCCGGCAGCTCGCCGATCTCGTCCAGGAACAAGGTGCCGCCGTCGGCCACCTGCAGCAAGCCCTTGCGTTCCCGGAAGGCCCCGGTGAAGGCTCCCTTGAGGTGGCCGAACAGCTCGCTCTCCAGCAGCCCGGGGGCCAGGGCGGCACAGTTGACGGCCACGAAGGGGGCATCGGCCCGCGGCGACTGCTCGTGTATGGCCCGGGCCACCAGCTCCTTGCCCACCCCGGTCTCACCCTGGATGAGCACCGTGGTGGTTGAGGCGGCCACCGCCTGGATCTGCTGGCGCACCCGTTGCAGGGCCGCGGAACGGCCGATCATCTCTTGCAGGGCGGGCCGGCCGCCCACCTGCTGGCGCAGGTAGTCCCGTTCCCGCCGCAGCCGGGATTCGGCCTGGCGAAGTCTCTCCACCAGGCGCACCCCGCTCAGCACCGTCGATAGCTGGGCGGCAACCACCGACACCAGGTCCAGATCCGACTCGTTGAAGACCGAACCCTGCCCGGCACTTACCTGCACGGCGCCGGTAACCTCGTTGTCGACCAGCAGCGGAGCCAGCACCAGCGACCGCGAAGGTGCCTGGCGCATGCTGGCGGAGGGATCCTCGACCTGCTGCAGGTCGGCGATGAGAAAGGCCTCTCTTCCCTCTTGCAGTCGCTGCAACAGGCTGCGCGATGGTGTCGAGCCCAGCACGGTGTCGCCCCCACGGCCCAGGGCCAGGGCGGGAGCGAAGCTGCCGGTGCTGTCGCGCAGAAACAGTTCGGCCTGGTCGGCCTGGGTGAAGACCTGCAGGAAGAAGTGCAGCACCTGGCGCGCCAGCGCCAGGTTGTCCTGGCCCAGGCTGAGCCGGCGCAGCAGCTCCAGCAGGCGTGCCAGGGTCTCGGCCTCGGGCAGGCGCCGGGTCTGGCCCAGGGCCCGCCGGGCCATGATGGTGACATCGGCCGCACGGGCACGGCCCGCCCGCAGAGACACGAAGGTGATGGTGGTGGGTTTCTCGGCGTCACCGAGAAGGAGCCGATCACCCGCCTGCAGGGTGACCCCGCGACCCGAGCCGGCTGTCAGCACGGTACGGCGCTCGCCACGCAGCAGGGCCGAGCCGTTGGTGCTGCCCAGGTCCTGGTAGAACACCTGTCCTTCCTCGACCAGGAATCGACCGTGCACGGCGGACACCCGCCGGTCCTCGATAACGATGTCGTTTCCCGCCCCGCGGCCCACCTGGACCACCGGCCCCGGTTGCCTGACTTGCCGGTCGTGCCCGTCGGCGCCATCGCTGACGAGGAGTTCGAGCATGTCCGTGGCCAGCTCGCTCACCAGTCGACCTCCCCGGACAGTCCGGTCACCAGGAAGAAGGAAACACCGTCGGCGGTGGCCACCAGCGCCGGTAGCAAGGCCAGGCCCAGCGACCAGTTGCCCGAGCGCGGCCAGCGGAAGACCACTCCGGCACCCAGGCGGGCACCCCAGTGATCGTAGCGGTCGCGCGTGCCCATGGCCAGGACACCGGCCTGGGTACGTAGATCGACATGCCAGGAAGCACCAAGCGGCAAGGTCACGGATAGTGTGAGCCCGGCCGACAGCTGCTGCAGGGCCGCGGCGGGGCGCCGCTGGGCGTGCCAGGCATAGGATACCTCCAGGCCCAGGCCCATGTGCCTTGCCACCCGGCGAGCCAGAAAGATGCTGGCCCCGGCGCCTGGATAGAGGACTTCCGAGTCGCTACCGAACAACGCCACCAGGTCGGCACGGGCTCCAGCCTGCCAGGGCCGGCGCGGGGATGTGGCCGGGGGGGAAGGTGCCGTTACCCGGGCTTCTTTCCCGGCTGGTGGTGCGGCGGGGTGCTGTCGGGGAGGCGATTCGACACTCCGGGCCTGGCGGCGGGTGAGGCGCTTGCGGGCCTGGGCCAGGACGTAGCCCACCTTGGGCGGATGGTCTCCCGGCGGCAGCTCGAAGTCCGGTTGCAGCAACAGCAGGGAATAGAACTCCCGCTCGGCGGCGGCCAGATCGTCGCGGGCCACGTGGATCATGGCCAGGGTGAAAAGGGTGGTGGAGACGTGTTGCAGGTACAACCTGTCACGGCCGGGGTCGAACCGCGACAGGGCCTGCTCCAGGTGCTGCCGGGCGCAATCCAGCTCCAGGTTGCGCCAGCAGGCCAGTCCCGCGGCCAGCTCGGCCTGGCCGGGAAAATCCTCGCCGGCCGGCGCGGCTGGCGCGGCATCTGATTCCGGGGCGCCGGCAGAGTCTCCTCCCTCATTTCCCATGATGCGGGCGGTGAGGGGGTGTGCTCTCGCGCGGAGCGAAGTGAGCACGAGAGTGCGCCCCCGAGCCGCCAACCACGCAGCTCCTGCCGGCGCGGCGTCATTGTCGGGGGCGCCGGCCTGCTTAACGCCTCGCTGCCCTCCGCTGCTCGGCAAGCTCGCAGCTACGGACAGCTTCGCCTGCGCGGCCGGCGCGGCATCGTTGTCGGGGGCGCCGGCCTGCTTAACGCCTCGCTGCCCTCCGCTGCTCGGCAAGCTCGCAGCTACGGACAGCTTCGCCTGCGCGGCCGGCGCGGCATCGTTGTCGGGGGCGCCGGCCAGCAGCAACAGCAGCGGTAGCACGGCGGCGCTCACCGGTCATCCCCCGCGTCGCTGCCCCCGTCGTGTGCTCCGCTGGTGTTCGCTCCCCCGTCACCGCCTCCGGAGGGCAGTATCCATAATGATCCGGTGGCACTGTACTGCTGCTGCTGCTGGCCGAACCGCTCGTAGCCGGTGGTCAGGGTGATCTTGCGCTCGCCGGTGGTGGCCTCGGCCTGGGCGTAGAGAACCGCTTCCACCCGGGACCGGCCGTCGTAGGTGTAGGACTGGATGCGCACGTCGCTGCCGGCGATGTCGAACCTGACCACGTAGGCGGTACCGCCGTCGCTGCCGGCCCAGGGTGGCGCCGGAGAATAGGTCAGCTCGAACACCCGGGTGTGGCCCTGGAACAGGTAGGCGGGATCGACGAGCAGCAGCGCCTGCTCCGCGGGACCCGCTGCATCGGCGAAGGCACCGCAGCCCCCGGTCAGGGTCGACACCAGCAATAGCCAGGGCAACCTGTTCATGGCACCGGCCAAGCTAGCACAACCGCGGGCGATTTTCAGCAATTGTCAACCGTTCAGATGGAGCCTTCGAGATACAGGGTACAGCGCCGGCCCAGTTGTTCGCCGCCGTAGTGGTAGCCGTCAGCGGCCGTGCCGCCGCCTCGTCCCTGGTAGTTTAGAGAGAAATCCTCGAGGTCCACGGGCAGGTACAGGCGAGCACCGATCTCCAAGCTGCTTTCGTTATCGACCTGCCAGCGATAGCCGATGCGTCCGAGCACCACTCCCACCGAAGGCAGGTGTTGGGACATGCTAGGAGACAACATGCCCCGGGGATTTTCCACGGAGCGATCCCAGAACTCGCTGCGGGTGGAAAGGTAAAGGCTTCCCAGCAGGCCGAAGTCGGTATGGACACGTCCTCCCAGCAACAGTAGATTCTTGGGAGTGCGATCCTGGTCGATGACCTCGCGGTGGCTCCAGGCGGCCTGGAGCAGGATGTTGTCGTTTGGCAAGTAACGCAGTTCCAGTTCCACCCCCCAGATCCACATCCGCTCGGTGCCAATCCCGAATGACAGGTCTGTCTGCTGGAGATCGATCATGCCCTCCGGGGTGGTGACCACGTCGGAGTGGAAATCGATGATGTCGGTGTGGTAGTTGCCGTAGACCTCGACACCGGCGGAAAGCCGGCCCTCGAGCAGCCGTACCCGGTAGCCGGCCTCGAAGGCCCAGAGCTTCTCGGCGCCCAGGTCGGGGTTGCCCACCGACCGTGACATGAATTCCCGGAAGGCCATCTGGTCGGTGCCCTGGATGGGGCTGTCGGGTGGGAAGGACACGTCCATGTGCAGGTTGCTTTCCTGGAAGGAAGGCTTGCGGAAGGAACGCGACACCGCCAGGCGGAGGAAGTGGTTTTTCCGGGGCTGGAAAACGGCCGCCAGGCGCGGGCTGACAAACAGGCCGCTGGTGGTGTTGTAGTCGAGACGGCCGCCGGCGGTGACGGCCATCCAGTCGGCCGGGTTCAGCTCGGCGTGCAGGAAGCCCCCGGCCCGCAGCTCGGACCAGCTTATCCCCGGCCGGTGGTAGCGTGAACTGCCGGGATCGCTGAAGCCGCTGCCATCCAGGAGCTGGTCGGAAACTATCCAGCCACCGCGTACCCGCGCCCCGGCAATAAGCAGCAACGGCTTCCACATCTCGGGTATGTTCCACTGCAGCTCACCGTCCAGGATGTGGGCCCAGGCTCTGATGGACGCAAAACTGGCCAGGTGACTGCCGGCGAGGTAGATGTCGTTGCCGGAGCCGCCTTCTAGCTTCTCACCCTGGTAGTAGAGGTGTGTCCTGAATTGAGGAGAATCCAGGGCCAGGCGTGTCTGCAGCATGTCGAAGGTGGCATCGAAGCGGCCCAGGTGAGTGGAGAAGTAGCCATGGCCATGCGAATAGCCGGAGTCGAGCATGATCCTGGTTTTCTCGGCCAGTGGGCGTTGTATCAGCAGGCGGGCCTTGCCGACTTCATGTCCCCGGGAGCGCGCGTCCAGGTAGCTGCCCGTATAGTCGTATCCACCACTCAGGGAGATACCCCAGTCGCCCACCACCGCCGCGGCTCGTCCTGCGGCCAACATCGCCCCCGGCTCGCCGGCGGACAGGCCCGCCCAGGCCGAGGTCTTCCGGGGCACCGAGCGAGTGGTGATGGAGATTACACCGGCCAGGGCGTTGGCGCCGTAGAGGGTGGAGCCGGGGCCGCGGATGATCTCGATACGCTCGATGTCCTCGAGGAAGACGGGCTGCATGACCAGGAGGGTGACGCCGATGAGGTCGTCGTTGGCCTCGCGGCCGTCGATTAGTACCAGGAAATGCTGGTTTTCGTTGCCCCAGTAGAGGCGGCCGTTTACCGAGGAAAACGCCGGGGTATCGGTGGCGACATCTACACCAGGCACCAGGCGAAACAGGTCGGCCAGGTTGTCGGCGCCGCTGGCGGCGATGTCGGCCCGGGTGATTACCGTAACCGCCGAGGGGCTCATGCCGATGTCCTGCTGGTGGCGGGCGGCGGACTCGACGACGTTGGCCTCGTCCTCGAGCAGGGAAAACTCCTCCTCCAATTCCTGCTCTTCCGCCTCCTCGTTCTCCTGCCCGAACACCGGCCGGAGCGGGATAGCTACCAGCGCCATAATCGAGATGAACAACACCTTGAAGAGAGATGCACACGTTGACATGATTGGTTGGAATATATCTCAAAGCAGGGGCGACTTGCAAGGACCAGGGCCGGTGGAACTTGACCGGGGCACCGCCGGCGCATAGCTTATCCCCATGGACCTGCCGGTATCGATTGCCTTCCTGCTGCTGCTCATGCTCACCAGCGCGGTGGCCATGGTGGCCCGCCGTTGGCAGTTTCCCTACACCGTGGCCCTGGTGGTGGCCGGGCTGACCCTGAGCGCCCTGCGCGAACAGGTACTGCCGGGCTTCGACATCGGCCTGCATCTCACCGCCGAGCTGCTGTTCGCGGTCTTCCTGCCGGTGCTCATCTTCGAGGCGGCCTTTCATTTCAACCTGCGCGACTTCGTCGACAACTGGAAGGCCATCGTCACCCTGGCCGCCCCGGGGCTGGTGGCGGCCGTGTTCATCGCCGGCGGGCTGGTATTCGGGCTGGGCAAGCTGACCGGCCTGGGGCTTTCCTTCAGTGCCGCCTTGCTGGTGGCGGCCATGCTCTCGGCCACCGACCCGGTGGCGGTGATTTCGCTCATGCGCGAGGTGGGAGCACCGCGCCGGCTGAGCGTGCTCATGGAGGGGGAGAGCCTGCTCAACGACGGGGTGGCGGTGGTGGTCTTCGGGGTGGTGCTGGTGGGACTGGGCCTGAGCGAGGAGCATGCCACGCTCAGTGCCACCTTCGTGGTGCGCTTCCTGGGCTGGGAGCTGCTGGGGGCGCTGCTCATCGGCGGGGCTGTGGGCGGGGTGATGTCCTGGGTCACCGCCCGCGTCGATGACCATCTCATCGAGATCACCCTGACCACCATAGCCGCCTTCGGAGCGTTTCTCATCGCCGACAAGGCTCACGCCTCGGGAGTGATCGCCTGCCTGGTGGCCGGCATGCTGGCCGGCAACTTCGGGGCCCAGTACGGCATGTCGGCCACCACCCGGGTGGCGGTGGGTTCGTTCTGGGAATACCTGACGTTCCTGGCCAACTCCTTCGTGTTCCTGCTGGTGGGGCTGGAGGTGACTCCCTCGCGGCTGCTGGGACGGGCCCCGGCCATCCTGTTGGTGTGGTTGGTGCTGCTGGCCTCGCGGGCGGTGCTGGTGGGGGGAGTGCTGCCGCTGGTGGAGAAGATGGAAGGCAAGCTGCCCCGCTGGTCCAGCGCGGCGCTGACCTGGGGCGGGCTGCGGGGCGGTATCGCCATGGTGCTGGCGCTGTCGATTCCCCGTCACTGGCCTCATCGCGACCTGGTCATCGACCTGGTCTTCGGCACCTGCCTGCTGACCATCCTGGTGCAGGGCACCACCATGAACAAGTTGTTGCGCCTGGCCGGTTTGGCCCGTGACCGCAGCGGGCAGCTGCGCCTGGACGAGATCCGCGGCCGCCTGCGTTCCATCCAGGCCGCCAACCGCTTCCTCGACCACCAGCGCGAGACGGGCACCATCGACGACGAGGCCTACGAGACCATGCGCGTGGAGTTGGAGGAAGAGATCCGCGAGCTGGAGCGCCAGCGCGGCGAGACCAAGGACATCGAGGAGCAGGTGCGCCGGGAAGAGATGCTGGAGCTGCGCCGTCACCTGCTGCTGGTGCGCAAGTCAGCCCTGCGCGATGCCTTGGGCGACGGTCAGATCAGCGAGAAAGCGGCCCGGAAACTCATCGGCCAGATAGACGAACAGCTGCACCGGCTGCAGGAGCGCTGAAGCCGTTCCTACCACTCCAACCCGCTGAGAGAGTAGACGTCGGCCTCCCGGCGAACCGAGGGGTAGACGACGTCGCCGCCGGGGCAGATATCGAAGTCGAAGGTGTGGATGTCGGGAAGGACTTCCAGTGCCCGGGTCCGGCCGGAGCGAAGCGATACCCGCCACAGGCGGCCGCCGCCCGCTTGCGCCTCCATGAAGTAGACGAAACGCCCGTCCGGCGACCAGCGCAGGCGTCGGCGCGAGCGGGAGAAGCTCTCGCTGGCCAGCAGCTTCCTGCCCGGGCCGCCGTCGCTGGGCAGCAGGCGCAGTTCGGCGGAGGCCATCTGCTTGAGCGAAGGAGCCCAACGGAAGGCCACCTGGCGGCCGTCGGGCGACAGTGCCGGGTAGATGGCCAACTCGCCGTCTGCGGTGAGAGCCCGCAGACGGCCGCTGGCCAGGTCCAACAACCACAGCCGGCGCGATTCTTCCCTGGTGCGCCGGCCGGCAAAGACCACCCGGCGGCAGGCCCGGTCGGTGGCCGGCGACCACAGCCGGTGGAAGTGGCGCACCAGCGGGCGGCTGGAAAAATCGCTCAGCTCGAGCAGCCACAGCGAACGCTCCTGGCCGCTGGTGCGGGCGAAAAGCAGGCGCTGGTTGCCGCACCAGGCCAGGTCGCGGACCCCGGTGGGCAGGGCGAAGATCTCCTCGGCCTGGTTTTCGGGCTCGTACAGCATCAGCAGCAGCTTCTTCCGGGGGCCGGTGCCGCGGCTGCTGCGGTAGGCGATGCGGCTGCCGTCGGGCGCGCAGGTGGGAAAGCGGTCGGGCCAGGGGTCGTTGCTGAGTGCCCGGTTGTTGCCGTCGTCGTCCAGCAGGCGCACGTCCAGGCTCAGCGCCACCGTCTCGAAAATAATGGACGAGCCGTCGCTGGAGACGTCGGGCAGGCGCTGGTGGCGGGTGGTACCCTGGGAAAGCGGGTAGGACTTGCCTCCCGCCGCGGGTACGCACCACAGGCTGCGCATGCCGCTGCGCCGGGAGGAATAGACGATCCACTCGCCGTCCGGCGACCAGGCCGGGTCGGTGTTGTCGGCCCGGCTCCGCAGGCCGTCGCCGGTCAGTTTCATCATCTTGCCGGAGGCGATCTCGACCACGGCGATGTCCCGGGTGGTGGCGAATCCCTGGTGGTGGACGACCACGGCGATGCGCTCGCCGTCGGGAGACCAGCGCGGTCGCTCGTAGGAAAGCTCCGGGGTGCCCTCCCGCAGCAGCCGCGGTTCACCACCCGCCAGGTCTGCCACCAGCAGGTCGTTGCCGCGTCCCGGCCGGGCGCGAACCGCCACCACCTGCCGGCCGTCGGGAGAGACGTCGAAGGGGCCGCCCGGGAATGCCCGGCGCCGGGACGGGGAAGCGGGGCCGGAGGAGGGAACGGCCAGCAGCGCCTGCCCCTCCTCCCCGCTCGTGGCCAGCAGGATGGCCGAGGCATCCGGCAACCAGGCCAGGCCGGCGGCTTCCAGGGAGCGGGCCGCGCCGCCTGTGCTGGTCAGCCGTCGGGGAACGGGTGCCTCGGCGCCGCTCAGCCACAGGTCGCCGTCACGCAGGAAGGCGAACGACTTGCCCGCCGGCGACCAGCGCGGGCACAGGTCGAGCTCCGGGCCCAACAGCAACGGGGTGAGCCGGCGCTCGCCGCCCGGTGGCCGGGGCGTAAACGGTTGCAGCAACACCAGCAGCAGCAGGGCCAGCGCCACCACGGCCCCGACTCCCAGGGCCAGCAGCCAGCCCCGGGGAACCGCCGCCCGCGGCACCTCCAACCCCAGGGCGGCGGCCAATTGCCGGGCCCGCTGGAAACGCCGGCGGGGATCCTTGGCCAGGCAACGCAGCAGTACCCTTTCCAGTTCGGCGGGGATGCTGGGCAGGTACTGCCGCGGCGGCATGGGGCGCTGTTCCACCTGGCGCCGGGCCACCTCCACCGGGGTGTCGCCGGTGATGGGCAGGCGGCCGGTGAGCATCTCGTAGAGGATCACCCCCGCGGAATAGACATCCGCCGCCGGGCCGGCCGGCCGGCCCTGGGCCTGCTCCGGGGACATGTACTCCGGGGTACCGGCCACTTCCGCCTCGATCTCCCGCCGGCCCGGGTCCGCCAGGCGGGCGATGCCGAAATCGGTGATCACCACCCGGCCGCTGCCGTGCTCGAGCAGGATGTTGCCGGGCTTGAGATCGCGATGGGTCACTCCCCGGGCGTGGGCGGCCTCCAGTCCCGAGCAGATGCCGGCCATGATGTGGCGGGCCTGCTCGAGCGGCAGCGGGCCGCTGCGCTGCAACAGATCGTCCAGCGGCTCGCCGTCGACAAGTTCCATGGACAGGAAGGTGCGCCCGTCCATCTGTAAAAACTCGTGGATGCGGCAGATGTTGGGGTGGGTGATGGAGCGGGCCAGTTTCACTTCCTGCTTGAACTGGCGGAGCGACTCCGGGTCGGCGGCCAGTTGCCGGCGGATGAACTTGAGCGCCACTTCCTCGTCCAGGGCCCGGTCACGGGCACGGAACACCTGGCCCATGCCGCCCTCTCCCAGCAAGGCCAGGATCTCGAAACGCCCGCCCAGGACATCGCCGGCCGAGGCCACCGGGCGGGCGACCTCCTGGTCGGGTTGGGCGTCCGGATCCCAGCGGGCCTCGAAGACCTCGATAGGGTTGCTCTTGCCCTTGACGGTGACGGCATCGAAGGGCAGGCAGGGTACCGGGGCCTTTTCGCCCAGGGCATCACGGGCGGCCCGGGACAGCAGGATCTGCCCCGCCCCGGCCAGGGCTTCCACCCGGGCGGCGGCGTTGACCACGTCACCGAAAAGGTCGTCGTTGTGGACGATCACTTCGCCGTGGTTGATGCCGATGCGCACCAGGATGCGCTCGCCGGAAGGCTGGGAGGAGTTGTGCTGCTTGAGCACTCGTTGCATCTCCACGGCCGCGGCCAGCGCCGACCCGGCCTCCGGAAAGGCGGCCATGATGGCGTCACCGATGGTCTTGATCACCCGGCCGCCGTGTCCTTGCACGCTGGGGATGAGCAGGCGGTTGTGCCGTTCCACCATGGCCATGCCGGCCTGGTCGCCGTGTCGCTCGAAGTAGGCGGTGGAGCCGACGATGTCGGTGAACATCACCGCCTGCACCCGGCGCCCGAAGGAACCGTCCGGGGCCCGGGTCCGTTCCCCGGCCAGGGCTTCCACCCGTTCCGACGGCTGCCAGCTGCGACCCAGCAAGGTCTTTCTGTGCGTGGTGTCGGCCATGACGCTGGTTCGACAATAGGCGCCGGGGCCTATCCTGTCAACGCGATGTGCGACTGCGGCCCCGAGCCGCCAAGCACGCAGCTCCTGCCTGCGCGGCCGGCGCGGCAATTGCTTCCGTGGCGCCGGCCTGCTTAACGCCTCGCTGCCCTCCGCTGCTCGGCAAGCTCGCAGCTACGGACAGCTTCGCCTGCGCGGCCGGCGCGGCATCTGATTCCGGGGCGCCGGCCTGCTTAACGCCTCGCTGCCCTCCGCTGCTCGGCAAGCTCGCAGCTACGGACAGCTTCGCCTGCGCGGCCGGCGCGGCAATTGCTTCCGTGGCGCCGGCCCTGCCGGCCGGTGCTCGTGAACCCGCCCTTGCCCCGGCCACGGTGGTGGTCTAGATTACCGGGGCCGGAAAGGAGGCCGCGATGAGATCGTCCGTCCTGGTGTGCTTGCTGACCGTGGTGTGGGGATTTTCCGCCAGCGCCGGGTCCGGGAAGGGAGACAGCATGACTATCGGTGAGAAGACCGTCATGGGGGTCATCGGCCAGATGCACGCCAGGTTCGGCGCCGCCGAAAAGGATCGCTACCAGGTCGGGGTGCGCCAGGCGGCCCGCCTGTGGCGCAGCGGCGACGGCAGCGAGGAAGACTTCGTACGCTTCTGCCTGGAAAACTTCGCCCCCGGCAAGCAGGCGCTGTCATTGCTCGGGCGCCTGGAATGGATCACGGAGCAGCTGGCCGGTCACTTCAACCAGATGACACTGGCCCTGCGCCGCCAACTCGACGAGGACCGTGGCCCGCTGCTGCCGGTGGATCAACTGCTGGCCGGCTACGATCCCGCCGCCCACCTGACCGAGGACTTCTTCGCCAACAAGCTGGCCTTCGTGGTGCTGCTCAACTTCCCGGCGGCCGACCTGGAGCGGATGCTGCGGGAAGGAAAGGACTGGAGCCGGCAGCGCTGGGCCGAGGTGCGCCTGGCCCAGCAGTTTCTGCACCGGGTGCCGGCCGAGGTGCGCCAGGAGATGAACCGGGTGGTCACCGCCGCCGGGGCCTACATCGACGGCTACAACATCCGCCTGGACCGGGTGGTGGATGCGGGCGGCAAGCCGCTGTTCCGCAAGGGCCTGCGGCTGATCAGCCACTGGGGGCTGCGCGATGAGCTGCGTGCCCTTTACGCCCGGCCCGACGGCCTGTCCCGCCAGCGCCTCATCCAGACCATAATGGAGCGCATCATCGAGCAGCAGATCCCGCGGGTGGTCATCGACAACCCCACCGTCGCCTGGGAGCCGGTCAAGAACCTGGTCGACGGCAAGCCGGCCGAGCGCGAGCCCGACACCCGCTACCGCATCCTGCTCGATATCAGCCGGGTGATGCGACGGCTGGACCCTTACTACCCGGACGCGCCCACGCCCATCGACCGGGCCTTCCGGCTGGAACGCGAGATGCCCGAGCAGCGGGTGGTGGAGCTGTTGGAGCGGGTGCTGCAGGCACCGGTGGGCAAGGAAGTGGCGGCCTTGATTTCCAAGCGGCTGGGTCGTCCCCTGGAGCCGTTCGATATCTGGTACGACGGCTTCAAGTCCCGTTCCGGGGTGGACGAGCGAGCCCTGGACAAGCTGGTGGCCGAGCGCTATCCCACTCTGGAGGCCTTCCAGCAGGCCCTGCCCGGCATACTGCGCGGCCTGGGCTTCGAGGAGAAGACGGCCGCCTTCCTGGCCGAACACATCGAGGTGGACCCGGCCCGCGGCGCCGGCCACGCCTGGGGGCCGCAGATGCGCGGCGGCCGTGCCCACCTGCGCACCCGGGTTCCCGCCGGGGGCATGGACTACAAGGGCTTCAACATCGCCATGCACGAGATGGGACATACCGTGGAGCAGGTGTTTTCCCTCTACCGGGTGGATCACACCCTCATGCAGGGTGTACCCAACAACGCCTTCACCGAGGGTTTCGCCTTTGTCTTCCAGGCTCGTGACCTGCAGGTGCTGGGAGTCGAGCAAGGGGACGCCCGGCGCTGGGCCTGGCGCACCCTGGATACCTTCTGGTCCACGCGCGAGATCGCCGGGGTGGCCCTGGTGGACCTGGGTGTCTGGCACTGGCTGCTCGAGCACCCCCGGGCCACGCCGGCCGAGTTGCGCCAGGCCACCATGGCCGTGGCCCGCCGGGTGTGGAACCGGCATTTCGCACCTTTCCTGGGCGTGAACGACAGCCCCCTGCTGGCCATCTATTCCCACATGTTGGCCTATCCGTTGTACCTGTCGCACTACCCGGTGGGCTTCATAGTGGAGTACCAGCTCGAAGACTACTTCAACCAGCATCCCCTGGCCGGGGAGATGGAGCGCATGTGCCGCCAGGGCCGGCTGCTGCCGGACCTGTGGATGCAGCAGGCGGTGGGCAAGCCGGTGTCGGCCGAGCCCCTGGTGGATGGTGCGGCCCGGGCGTTGCGCGAGCTGAAATAGCTTGATCCGCCGGAAAACCGCCTGCCTAGAAGCGCAGCAGCAGTCCTACCGAGGAAGGGGAGAGCGTGAAGGAGAAGCCTTCGTCGCGGTGGCGCTTCTGCCAGCGCAGCTTGAAGTCTTCCGGTCCCGGAGCGCTGCTCAACAGTACGATGCCGGTAATCAGGACCGCTCCCACGGCCACGTTGGAGACGATGAACACCTCCAGGTTGGGATGTCCCGAAAAGGGGATGCCGGCTCCCCAGTGCAGGGTGGCCTCGACGGCCGGCGCCAGCAGGGCCAGGCCCAGGCAACTCCAGCCGGCCACCTGGTGGGTCCGGCGGGAACGCTCCATTTCCTGCCAGTCGCCGATGGTCACCTCGTACCGCTGGGCGGTGGGCAGGTCCTCGGCCCGCAGTCCGGCCGCCAGCCACTGTTCCATGCTGGGGGGGTGGTAGCTGGTCTGCTGGAGTTGCTCGAGAAGCTTCTCGGTCTGGTCGCGACCCCGGGCCGGGGGGGCGGCAACCAGCATGATCAACGCCAGTTCCAGGCTCGTGACCAGGTATTGCCGAAAGCTCACTGACTCACCTCCGTTCGTCTTGCCGCCAGCGGTGCGACGATAATAACCCCGCCGAAGTTTTCTTGCAATTTCCAGTGTGTTGTACGGGGTTGAAAAATCTCTCCGCAGGTCGTAATATCGCCCACCTTGGCGTATCCCGGTTAATATGTATTCTTTCAAGGAGAACGAACATGTGCAAGATGCCGTCGATGGCAGGGGCTGCTTTGGCCCTGGTACTGGTTGCGGGGATGGGTTCCGGATGCGGTGGTGGCGATGAGGAGAAGTGTACCCGGCAGAGTTGCTCCGGGCACGGCAGTTGCGATGACAGCAGCGGCCAGGTGGTGTGCACCTGCGAGCAGGGCTACGGGGGCGGCGACTGCTCGAGTTGCGCCAGCGGCTACCAGGACAACGACTCGAACGGCACCTGCCGTCCCGACTGTGCCAGCGCCGGGCTGGAGTGCGGTGCCCACGGCCAGTGCGACGATTCCGGTGGCCTGGCCGAGTGCACTTGCCAGGAGGCCTATTCCGGAGACGAATGCCAGGCCTGTGCCGACGGCTACCAGGACTACGACCGGGACGGCACCTGCCTGCCACGCTGCGAGAACTCCGGCCTGGATTGCCACCACGGCCGTTGCGAGGACGCCGGTGGCGAGGCTCAGTGCCTGTGCGACGAGGGCTATGCCGGCGCCGAGTGCGATGGCTGCGCCAGCGGTTACCAGGATAACGACGACAACGGCACCTGCCTGCCCAGTTGCGACAACTCCGGGCTGGTGTGTGGCCCACGCGGCCGGTGCGACGACAGCGGCGGCGAGGCCGAGTGCATCTGCGACACCGGCTACGCCGGTACTGAGTGCGGGACCTGTGCCCAGGGCTACCAGGACAACGATAACAACGGCACCTGCCTGGAAGACTGCCTGACGGCAGACGTCAACTGTAACGGACACGGCGCCTGCGACGACAGCTCCGGCCAGGCCGTCTGCGCCTGCCAGCTGGCTTACACCGGCCCCGAGTGCACCCAGTGCAACACCGGCTACCAGGACAACGACGGCGACGAAATCTGTCTCAAGGATTGCCACAACGCCCGGCTCGACTGTTCCATCTACGGCCACTGCGAGGACATCACCGGTGAGGCCATATGCGTCTGCGATGTTGGCTACGCCGGCGATCTGTGCGATCGCTGTGCCTCGGGCTACCAGGACAACGACGGCAACGGCACCTGCCGGGAGGACTGCAGCACCGCCGACCTGGGCTGCCTGCACGGCCAGTGCCAGGATAGCAGCGGCGCCGCCCAGTGCGTCTGTGAAACCGGCTATGCAGGTGACACCTGCGGCGAGTGCGCCCCCGGCTACCAGGACAACGACGACGACGATGTTTGCGAGATAGGTTGCGCCCTGTGGAACGGCGACTGCGGCCTCTACGGCACCTGCGATGACACCGACGGGACACCGCACTGCGCCTGCTACCCGGGCTACACCGGCAGCGACTGCCGGCAGTGCGATGACGGCTACCAGGACAACGATGGCAACGGCACCTGCCACGAGGACTGTGCGACGGCGGCCCCCGACTGCGTACACGGCTCTTGTTCCGACGTCTCCGGCGAGGCCCTGTGCGTCTGCGAGGACACCTGGGACGGCGATCTCTGCGACGCCTGCGCCGCCGGCTACCAGGACAACGACGGCAACGAAACCTGCGAGCCCAACTGCGCCTCGGCCGGTCTCACCTGCGCCGGCCACGGTCATTGCGACGACTCTGGCGGCACCGCCCTGTGCGTCTGCGACGAGGGCTACACGGGAGCCGATTGCTCCACCTGCGACGACGGCTACCAGGACAGCAACTCTGACGGCGTCTGCCGTCCCGACTGCGCCACCCTGGGCTATGACGTCACCTGCGCGGAAGGCGGGCACGGTTACTGCGACTACTCGGCCAACGGGGAGGCCGTGTGCATCTGCGACAACGGCTGGTCCGATGACGGCCAGGGACATTGCTCGAGCGCCACCGGTTTCGACTGTAGCGCGCCCCTGCCGTTGCCGGTGGCCAATGCCGTCTACGAAAACACCACCGTGGGTGCCGGCGACGATTACGACCCCGGTTGCACCAGCTACAGCAACGCCGAGGACGTGGTCTACGTCATCGACGTGGCCGTGGCCGCGCACGTGAAGTTCACCAGCGAGGGTTTCGATACCGTCATGTACCTGCGCAGCAGTTGCGACGACGCCCAGACGGAACTCGCTTGTGACGACGATTCCGGACCCGGCCGCGGATCCATGCTCGAGTGGGATTTCCAGCCGGGCACCTATTACCTGTTCGTGGATGGGTACGGACAGTACAACGGCAACTACACCCTGACGGTGGAGGTGTCCTGCGCTGCCGGCCAGGTGTGGGATCCCGGTAGCAACCAGTGCGTGGATGACCCCTGCGATCCCAACCCCTGCGAGGTCGAGCACCAGACCGTCTGCGAGGTGCAGCTGCCGGGTTACGTCTGCCACTGCGATCCCGGCTACATCGACGATCCCAACAACCCCGGCACCTGCATCCCCGATCCCAACCCCCACGGCGAGAGCTGCGCCGACGCCATGCCCCTGGAGGTGCTGGAAAGCGGCAGCGTGACCGGCACCACCGGGGACGCCGCCGACGACGGCGCCGGCACCTGCGGCGGCAACGGCCCGGACCGGGTCTACACCTTCACCCTGAACGAGCAGATGCGGGCCGAGTTCGCCATGGGAGGCTACGACACCGTGCTGCACCTGCGCACGGTGTGCGACGACCAGGGCAGCCAGGTGAGCTGCGACGACGACGGCGGAGCGGGCACCAACTCGCTGCTGGGGCCGCTGGTACTCGATCCGGGCACCTATTACCTGTGGGCCGACAGCTACTCCGGCGGCGGCGACTACACCCTGGACTACGGCTTCCGTGTCAACCCCTGTGCCGACGACGAGGCCGTCTGCCCGGGCACGCCGGTTTGCGAGCCCAGCAGCGACTGGTCGAGCTTCCAGTGCGTCTGCCCGGAGGGAACCTTGCCCTACGGCAACGACTGCATCGACGATCCCTGCGATCCCAACCCCTGCCAGGAGCCCAACCGGAACGTCTGCACCCCCGACCTGCCCGGTGCCTACCTGTGCGACTGCAATCCCGGCTACATCGACGATCCCAACAACCCCGGCACCTGCATGGAGGATCCCGACGCCAACGAGTGGGCCTTCATCGTCTACCTCAACGCCGACAACAACCTGGACCCGGCCGGCTGGGACGATCTCGGCGAGATGGAAACGGCCGGTTCCACGGCCTACGTGCACATCGTGGTGCTGTTCGACAGCGCCGGCTACTCCGACGACGGCCACGCCCGCAAGCTCTACATCACCCAGGGCGGCTACGACGTCATCGAGGACATGGGCGAGATCGACATGGGTGACTGGCAGACCCTGCGGGACTTCGGCATCTGGGCCATCCAGAACTACCCGGCCCGGCACCATGCCCTGGTGATGTGGGACCACGGCTCGGGCTGGGACCGCAACAAGCCCAAGCCGCTTCCCTACAAGGGCATGTCCTGGGACGATTCCAGCGGCAACCACATCTCCATTGCCGCCGGCGAGTACGAGCAGGCACTGCAGGGCATCACCGCCGCCCTGGGCGGCAAGCTCGACATCGTCGGCCACGACGAGTGCCTGATGGGCATGTGGGAGGTGGCCCTGGTTTCGGCACCCTACGCGCATTACTTCGTGGCCTCGGAAGAGACCGAGCCCGGCGACGGCTGGGCCTACGACGGCTTCCTGCCCGGCCTGGTCGCCGATCCCCTCAACACCAGCCCGCTGGACCTGGCCACCTCCATCGTGGATACCTATTATGCCTCCGGCTCCTCGGCCAGCACCCTGTCGGCGATTGACCTGGACACCTTCGACCAGCTCAATGCCACCATGAACGCCTTCGCCGATGCCCTGCGCGCCCATCCCGACCTGAACGGCCAGATAAACACCGTGCGTGGTGCCACCCAGAGCTTCTACTACCCCGAGTACCGCGACCTGAAGCACTTCGCCCTGGGCATCATGGGCATGAGCGGTGCACCGGCAGACATGGTAAGCGCCGCCCAGGCCCTGTCAGACCAGCTCGACGTCACCATTGCCCACAACCAGGCGCAGTCTGGTTACGCGGGTGCCTACGGCATGTCTGTGTACCTGCCGCAGAGCGGCTCGGTGATCGACAACGACTACCTGAACGCCGCCTGGAGCCAGGTGTCCACCTGGGACGAGTTCCTGCAGGGATTCACCACCTACAAGTAAGGTCTACTCACCGGGCCAGGTGTGACGGCTGATCTCCAGGCAGCGACCGCTGGCGGGATCGGCCGTCACCAGCGCCCCCTGGATCTGCAACCGGCCGCGGGCCACCTGGAAGGAAGAGGGTAGCTGGGTGACGAAGCGGCTGATGGCCTGTTCCTTGCGGACGCCGATGACGGAATCGGTTGGGCCGCACATGCCCAGGTCGGTCAGGTAGCCGCTGCCCTGCGGCAGCACCTCGGCATCGGCGGTGGGAACATGGGTGTGGGTGCCCACCAGCGCGGTGATCCGCCCGTCCAGGTACAACCCCAGGGCCCGCTTTTCGCTGGTAGCCTCGGCGTGGAAATCGACGACGATGATACGGGCCCGGCCCCGCAGTCGCTCGATGAGGCGATCGGCCTCCCGGAAGGGGCTGGGCAGCGGGCTCATGAACAACTGCCCTTCCAGGTTGATGACGCCCACCTCGATACCGGCGGCCGTGGTGTAGACACCGCTGCCCCGGCCGGGAGCGCCCGCCGGGTAGTTGGCCGGGCGCAGCAGGCGGGGCTCGTCCTCCAGGTAGGGACGTATCTCCTTGTGCTTCCAGATGTGGTTGCCCGAGGTGAGTACGTGGATGCCCATCCCCAGCAACTCCCCGGCCACCTTGGGAGTGAGTCCCAGGCCTCCGGAGGCGTTTTCGGCGTTGGCCACCACCAGGTCGACGTCCAGCTCCTCGACCAGGCCGGGCAGGTGTTTTCCCAGGGCCCGGCGGCCGGGCTTGCCGATGATGTCGCCCAGCAGCAGTATGCGTACCGGCCGTTCAGCGGGCATAATCCACCGCCCGGGTTTCGCGAATGACGGTGATCTTTATCTGTCCAGGGTAGGTGAGTTCCTTTTCGATCTTGGCGGCGATGTCCTTGGAGAGCAACAGGGCCTGGTCGTCGCTCACCTTGGTGTTTTCCACGATTACCCGCACCTCGCGCCCGGCCTGGATGGCATAGGCCTTCTCCACGCCCTTGAAGGAGCGGGAGATCTTCTCCAGCTCCTCGATGCGCTTGACGTAGGTCTCCAGCATCTCCCGGCGTGCCCCGGGGCGGGCGCCGCTGAGGGCGTCGGCGGCCTGTACCAGTACCGCCAGGACCGTCTCCGGCTTGATCTCCTCGTGGTGGGCCCGCACGGCATGGACGATCTTGGGAGATTCACCGTGCTTCTTGAGCAGGTCGGCGCCGATGGCCGCGTGGGAACCCTCTACCTCGTGGTCGATGGCCTTGCCGATATCATGCAGCAGTCCGGCGCGCCGGGCCTGGCGGGGGTTCAGCCCCAGTTCGGCGGCCATGATGCCGCACAGGAAGCCCGTCTCCAGGGAGTGCTGCAATTGGTTCTGGGTGTAGCTGGTGCGGAATTTCAGGCGTCCCAGGTACTTGACCAGTTCCCGGTGCAGTCCGTGGATGCCCAGTTCGAAGGTGGCCTGTTCGCCGGCCTCGCGGATGATGCGCTCCATTTCTTCCTGGGTCTTGCTGACCACCTCCTCGATGCGGGCGGGATGGATGCGCCCGTCGGCGATGAGCTTTTCCAGGCTCATGCGCGCGATCTCGCGCCGCACCGGGTCGAACCCGGACACGATGACACACTCCGGGGTGTCGTCGATGATGAGATCCATGCCGGTGGCCGCCTCCAGGGCCCTGATGTTGCGACCTTCGCGACCAATGATGCGACCCTTCATCTCCTCGTTGGGCAGATGGACCACGGAGACGGTGGCCTCTGACACGTAATCGCCGGCGTACCTTTGCACGGCGGTGGCCAGCACTTTCTTGGCCTTGCGATCTGCCTCCTGGCGGGCTTCCTCCTCGATGGTGCGGATCTGCTTGGCGGCCTCGTGGCGGGCCTCCTCCAGCATCTGCTCCATCAGGCGCTTGCGGGCCTCCTCGGCGCTCATGCCGGCCACGCGTTCGAGTTGTTGCTGGGCCTCGACCAGCAGCTGCTCGTATTTCCGTTGCAAGTCGGCGGCCTGCTGCTCGCGCTTGGCAATGTCACGCTCCCGCCGCCGGTGCTCGGCCTCCTGGCGGTCGAGCAGATCGGCGCGCCGGTCCAGTGTCTCTTCCCGGTTGTCCAGGCGTTTTTCCTGGTTGAGCAGGACGCCTTGCCTTTCCTTGATTTCCTGTTCGAGTTCCCGGCGGCCGCGCTCGGCGATCTCCTTGGCCTCCAGTTCCGCGGTGCGCCTGGTGAGCTCGGCTTGTTTCTCGGCTTCGTCGGTGATTCGCCGGGCCTCGTTCCGGGAGAGGTTGAGGCGACTGTGCGCGCGCTTGAGTTGCAGAAGCGTTCCCACCCCGAAACCGACGATGAGTGCTGCCAGAGACGATACGATGATCCAAGCAGTCATGGAAAACTCCTCCGCCGCAGGCCGTGGACCGCAGCTAGCGGCTGGTATGTGAACCCACCCGCCGCCGATCGCGGTCAGACCGGGCGGCCGGGTTGTTCCCACCGGTACCTGCCTCTGCATCGGGTTGCGCCCGGGGATGTCCGGGCGTCGATCCGGGAAAGAAGATGGCGAGGATGGACAGCTCTGGCGGCGGCCTGCCCTGTTATTCCTCCTGCCAGTGGTTCTGGGACCGGCCGGGAGTCCCGTCGTGTTCGCCTGATTTCATCAGAGCCGTTTCCATCTGCAAGAAAAATCGAGTGCTTCGCTTACCACTCGCTTGACCATTTCCGGTGTCCCGAATCTATGTCAACCCGTCCGCTGGTACGGCGGGAATAGCAACCAATAGACCCCCGCATGGGCCGTCAGGGCAGTTGAAGGCAATGAACCCCGCCTTCACCAGGGGGGCGTTACATGCCGGCTTCAGGCTTCCTCTCCTGGAGGCTGCACACCACCGGTAGCGGCAACTCCCAATGTGATTTTGTTGGTTCATTTTCTTTCTAAAAGCCCGTCACGCACCCCGCAGGGGCAAGCGATTTTTCTAGAGACCCGAGCGAACCAGTTTCAAGATCTTGTCCACCCGTTCCTTCATCTCCGCCTTGACCTGTTGCTGTCGTTCACGCGCCTTGAAAAGCTCGTCGGCGATGTTCAGGGCGGCCAGCATGGCCAGGCTGTGGGTTGATACCGCCCGGGTCTTCTTCTTGACCTCTCCCAGCTTCTCGTCGACAAAGGCCGCCAGGTCCTTGATGTACTCCGTTCCCTCGTCGGTTCGCACCTTCAGCCGCTGCCCCAGAATCGATACCTCCACCGTCTTCATGACATTCATTCCCTTCCAGGCAACGACCTTGCCAGCGGCCAATATACCGATGGCACCCCCCGCTTGTCAAGCATGCTGAAATAATGGGAATTTTTCTTCCCGGAGGTGCTCCCGGCCGGTTCACGCCACCCGGTGCAGCTTGAGCAGGTTGGTGGAGCCGGGCTGGCCGATGGGAACCCCGGAGGCAATCACCACCCCGTCTCCCGGCCGGGCATAACCCAGTTGCAGCAGGGTCTGGTTGACCTGGCGCAGCATGGCGTCGGTGCTGCGTACCTTGGGTACCTTGATGGGCTCGACTCCCCAGAGGACGTTCAGGCGGTTGTAGGTACGCAAGTGGGGAGTCAGCGCCACGATGCGGGCCTGGGGGCGGTAGTCGGAGAGCAGCCGGGCGGTGCTGCCCGATTCGGTGAAGGCCACGATAAGGCGGGCGTCGATGTCCCGTGCCGCCACCACGGCGGCGTTGCAGACGGCATTGGGAAACAACGCCGGATCCTGCAGGGGACGGTTGGAGGTTGGGTTCATCAGCGCCGGGGACTTTTCCGCCTCGGTGATGATCCGGGCCATCATCTGCGCGGCTTCCACGGGGTATTCGCCGTTGGCGGTCTCACCGGAAAGCATCAAGGCATCGGCACCATCGAACACGGCGTTGGCCACGTCGGAAGCCTCGGCCCGGGTAGGGCGGGGATTGCGTCGCATCGACTCCAGCATCTGGGTGGCCACGATGGCCAGCTTGCCGCGCTGGTTGGCGCGGGTAATGAGCGATTTCTGGATGGCCGGCACCCGCTCGGGGGGCATTTCCACCCCCAGGTCTCCGCGGGCCACCATGATGCCGTCGCAGGCATCGAGGATGTCATCGAGGTGTTCCAGCGCCTGTGGATGTTCGATCTTGGCCACCACCTCGGCATCACCCCCGGCCTTCTTGATGATACGCTTGACCTGGATCACGTCCTCGGGACGGCGCACGAAGCTGACGGCCACCAGGTCCACGCCCAGGCGGACGCCCAGGCGGAGATCCTTCCGGTCCTTGTCGGTCACGGCCGGGGCGGAGATGTCCACTCCCGGCAGGTTCAGTCCCTGGTGGGAATTGAGTTCTCCCCCGCTGAGTACCCGGGTGAGAATATCGCGGCCGTCGACTTCCACCACGCGCAGCTGGATGGATCCGTCGGCCAGCAGGATACGGTCGCCCTTGTTTACCTCGCGGTGCAGCTGGTTGTACTGGACGCTGGCGCGCAGGCTGTCGCCGGTTATCGAGCGGGTGGTGAGGATGAAAGAGGCGCCGCTGCGAATTTGCACCCGCTCCCCGGCCAGGCGGCCCAGGCGCACGCGTGGGCCCTGGATGTCCTGCAAGATGGCCAGGGGCTTGCGCAGGCGGCGTGCCAGGGAGCGCAGGCGGCCGTACATCTGCCGGTGCTGGCTGGCGGTGCCGTGGGAAAAGTTCAAGCGGGCTGCGTCCATGCCGGCCAGCATCAGCTTGTGCAGGATGGCGGGTTCGCTGCAGGAAGGACCCACGGTGAAGATCATCTTGGCTTTTCGCATCTCGTTCTCCCGCGAAGAGGACCGGGTCTAGTGGTTGCCGGGCAGTGGAGGCGTGGGGGAGCCCACCGCCGGGCCGGTCAACTGTTGCATCACCAGTGCCGGGGCGAACAGCAGGGCGGCCACCCGGGATACCACCAGGGCCACCACCAGTACCATGACGAACCAGGCACCGGTGGCCACCAGGGCGAATTTCAGCTTCCGGGCCGGCGGTGTCTCCAGCAGCACGGCGCAGCCGGCATGGAACAGGTAGGCCGAGTAACCGAAGCCGGCCAGAACCGCCAGGGGAGTGAGGCTGGGGGCCAGGGTGGTCAGGCCCGCCACGCACACCGGGGTGGCGCAGTAGGCGGCCAGGCGCAGGGCGGCGTCCTCGTCCGGGGCGGTTTCGAACAGCGGTGCCAGGGCGTTGATCAGCAGGCCCTGGGCGAAGACCAGCGAGGTAAACACGAACAGCAACAACAGGGCATAGATCAGGGAGAACCAGAACCCCTGCCCGAAGAGCAGGTTGCCGACGAACAGACAGGCGGCCGCGGCTGCTGCCAGCAGCAGCACGTAACGCCACACCAGCTGGCGTGGATCATCGTCCTCCTGGGCGATGCGTTGCCAGGTGGCGGCGGGATTCACCAGCAACTCCACCACGCGGGAGGTCACGACCTGCAGTCGTATCGACATGAAACGGGATTGTAGGGGTGCGCCGGTGGGGAGTCAAGGCGCGCTAGAGCGTCTTCTCTTCCCGGTCGGGCTGCAGGATGTCCTTGAGCAGGTCCTGTTGTTGCTGCTCGTCGGGCTCCTGCTGCTGCTCGTCCTTGCGGATGCCGGCGGCATCCAGTACCTGGCGTGCCACCAGGATGGGAACCTGGTTGCCCACTGCCAGGGCGATGGAGTCGGAGGGACGGGCGTCGAAGACGAGTCGCTTGCCGGCCTGGACGACGAAGATCTTGGCCAGGAAGGTGTTCTCGCGCAGATCGTCGACGCGGACCTCGACCACCCGGCCGCCCAGGCGACGCACCATGGCGTCGAGCAGATCGTGGGTGAGCGGGCGCTGGAAACGCTGGCGGTTGAGCCGTAGCTGGATGGCGAAGGCCTCGCTGTCGCCGATCCAAATGGGTAACAGGATCTGCCGGCCGGGAGCCTCGAGTACCACTGCCCGTGCCCCGCGGTTTTCCATGATCCCCAGCACCTTCATCTCCACGAAGCGCGACAATGGTTTCTTGGTTGGCGGCGGCGGGAGTTGCTTGCGGTTGGAGGAGGGATTACCGGCTTGCGCCGACGGGCAGGCACCGGCCAGCACGGCCAGTACCAGCCCCGCTTTCAGAGACAGGCTGTTTTTCATGACATGCCTCCCACTGGTGGTACCACAGACTAGCATAGCACAGGCTGCCGCATGCTGCTGGTTGGTATACGGAAGAAGGGGGGAGGTTTCGGCCGGGAGGGACCGTGGCCGGGGAGGCTACAACTCGTCCTCGTCCTCGTCTTCCTCGACGTCGCTCTCCCAGAGGGCGTTTTCGTTGTCGAGTTCGTCGTCGTACTCGATGTCGTCGTCGCTGACGATCTCCTCGGCCTCCAGGGCGATGTTGACACGGAAGCGACGGTGGATGCGTTTCACCTGCTCCAGGAACTCGTCCAGGGCCATGAAAGCGGCCTCGATGATGGCCGGGTTGGCCTTGTTGCCGCAGTTGGGACACTTGACCAGGGTGGGATCACGCAGTATGTCCGCGACCTCCAGTTCGAAGTCGGCTTCGCAGTTAGCGCATTCGAAGGCAATGCCCATTTCCAATTCCTCGCTGGCTCGAATTCGTAGTACCGCAGGCCGACGATTATGTGGGGTGAAATAGCTTGTCAAGTGAAAATTTATGGGTTGGCTACGACGGGATTGCCTTGACAAAAAGCCCAGGCTGGCTACAGTCGGCCCCAAGGCGCCTCCGCCAGCGGAGCGGCAAGTCGGCCGTCCCGCGGCGAAAACAGGCGAGGGAGCGCATGTCGGAAATGGAGTCAGAGCAGGCGCCGTCGCCCGGGAGCCAGGCTCCCGACTTGCCGCGCCGTTCGTTTAGCCTTTCTCGTGCCCCTTGTGACAGCCAGAGAATAGTGCCCGGGAGGATGGAACGGAGATGAAGATCCACGAGTATCAGGCCAAGCAGCTCCTGCAGAAATACGGTGTCAAGGTGCCCCGGGGCGTGGTGGTGCGCCGGCCCGACGAGGTGGAAGATGCCTACCTCCAGCTGTCGGCGACTTCCGGCACGTTGGTAATCAAGGCCCAGATCCATGCCGGGGGTCGTGGCAAGGCCGGCGGGGTGCGCCTGGTACACGGCCTGGACGAGGCCCGGTCCGTTGTCGCCGAACTGCTGGGCCGGCCGCTGGTAACGGCCCAGACCGGCCCGGAGGGCAGGCAGGTGCGGGCGTTGCTGTTCGAGGAAGCCTTGCCCATCGCCCGGGAGCTGTACGCCGGCCTGGTTCTCGACCGGGAGCAAGCGCGCGTGGTGCTGATGACCAGTGCCGAGGGCGGGGTGGAGATCGAACAGGTGGCCGCCAGCAGCCCGGAGAAGATCCTGCGGGCCAGCGTGGATCCCCTGACCGGCCTGATGCCCTACCAGGTGCGGCGCCTGGCCTTCGCCATGGGCCTGGACCGCCAGCAGGTTGCCCGGGCCGTGGAAATGTTCGGGGGCCTGGCGCGGGCCTTCTTCTCGACCGATGCCTCCCTGGTCGAGGTCAATCCCCTGGTGGTCACCAGCGACGGAGAACTGGTGGCACTGGACGCCAAGATGAACTTCGACGACAACGCCCTTTACCGTCACCCGGAGATTGCCGAGTTGCGCGATGTCCACGAGGAGCACCCGGCCGAGATCGAGGCCTCCCGGCACAACCTCAGCTACGTTCACCTCGATGGCAACATCGGCTGCATGGTCAACGGCGCCGGTCTGGCCATGGCCACCATGGATCTCATCAAGCTCTGCGGCGGCGAGCCGGCGAACTTCCTGGACGTGGGCGGGGGAACCGATGCCCGGCGGGTGGCGGCGGCTTTCAAGATCATCCTGGCCGACAGCAACGTGCGGGCGGTGCTGGTGAATATCTTCGGTGGTATCGTTCGCTGCGATCTCATCGCCCAGGGGATCATCGCCGCCGCCGGGGAACTGGAGGTAAAGGTTCCGCTGGTGGTCCGGCTGCAAGGCACCCTGGCCGAGGAAGGGCGCCGCTTGCTGGACGAGTCGGGGCTGGCCATCAAGTCGGCCGAGGGCATGGAGGAAGCGGCCCGGCTGGCGGTGGCGGCGGCGGGAGGTGCGGCATGAGTATCCTCGTGGATGAAGGCACCCGGGTGGTTATCCAGGGGCTGGGCAGCGCCGGCAAGTTTCACACCAAGACCATGCTGGAATACGGTACCCAGGTGGTGGCCGCCGTGCATCCCGGTCGCGGCGGGCAGCAGTGGGAAGGCATTCCCCTGTTCGACACCCTGCAGGCGGCCGTGGCCGCCACCGGGGCGGTGGCCAGTTGCATTTTCGTGCCCGCGCCCGGAGCCGCCGATGCCATCTGCGAGGCGGCCGACCAGGGACTGGAACTGGCGGTGTGTATCACCGAGGGCATTCCCATTCTGGACATGCTCAAGGTGAAGCATTTCCTGGCCGGCCGGCGTACCCGCCTGGTGGGGCCCAATTGCCCGGGTGTCATCACCCCGGGCAAGTGCAAGATAGGCATCATGCCCGGACCCATTCACCGGCCCGGCCCGGTGGGGGTAATGAGCCGCTCCGGCACCCTTACCTACGAGGCGGTGGATCAGCTCACCCGCCAGGGCCTGGGGCAGTCCAGTTGCGTGGGACTGGGGGGCGATCCCATCAAGGGCGTGGACTTCATCGAGGTGCTGGAGATGTTCGAGGCCGACGAGCAAACGCGGGCGGTGGTGCTCATCGGTGAGATCGGCGGCCAGGCCGAGGAGCGTGCCGCGGCCTGGATCGCCGAGAACATGACCAAGCCGGTGGTGGCTTTCATCGCCGGTACCACCGCGCCTCCGGGCCGGCGCATGGGACATGCCGGAGCCATCATCTCGGGAGGCAGCGGTACCGCCAGCCAGAAGATTGCCGCCCTGCAGTCTCACGGCGTCACCGTGTGCAGCAGCCCGGCCGAGATTGGCCGGACCACCAGGAAGCTGCTGGCGGCGGCCGGCGCCTGACGGGGAAAGAACCGGGCAAGGAGGCCAGGGTTTGGGTGCCAGTGACGACAAGAAACAGCGAGGTCCGCGGGGTCGGGTGTTCATCAACCGGGAGCGTTGCAAGGGCTGTGGCTACTGCGTGGAGTTCTGTCCCACCAACGTGCTGGAACTGGACGAGGGCTTCAACGAGAAGGGCTACCATCCACCCCTGGCCGTGACTCCCGAGGCCTGCACCGGTTGCGACCTGTGCGGCCTCTACTGCCCCGATTTCGCCATCCACGGCGAGCGCATCCTCGAATCCCACCAGCAGAACGAGGACGGGAAACATGTTGCGGCCTGATCCGGCGGGCGTGTTGACGGGCGTGCACTTCTTCGACGGCGATATCGCCTGCTGCGAGGGTGCCCTGGCTGCCGGCTGCCGGGTGGCCTTCGGTTATCCCATCACCCCCTCCACCGAGGTCGTGGAGAGAATAGCCCGGCGGTTTCCCCAGGTGGGCGGCGTGTTCATTCAGCTGGAGGACGAGATCGCCTCTTCCATCGCCATCCAGGGCGCCGCCTGGGGCGGCAAGAAGGTGATGACCGCCAGTTCCGGCCCGGGCATCTCGCTGATGATGGAACACATCGGTTACGCCGCCATGACCGAGACTCCCTGCGTGTTCGTCAACGTGCAGCGCGGTGGACCCTCGACCGGACTGCCCACGCTGATGGCTCAGGCCGACATGATGCAGGCCCGCTGGGGCTCGCACGGCGACTACGAAACCATCGCCCTCAGTCCCAATTCTCCCCAGGAATGTTTCGATCTGTGCATCACCGCCTTCAACCTGGCCGAGCGCTACCGGGTGCCGGTGCTGTTCATGATGGACGAGAGCGTGGGGCACATGGTCGAGCGCGTGGTCATTCCCGAAGCCGAGCATATCAAGCTGGAACCCCGCCGCCTCACCAGTATTCCTCCCGGCGAGTACCTGCCCTACCGGGCGGAGAGCGACGGGGTGCCGGAGATGGCGCCGCTGGGCGCGGGCTACCACATTCACGTCACCGGACTGACCCACGACGAACGCGGCTACCCGATGGTCGTCCCCGAGGTGCAGGATCGGCTGGTGCGTCGCCTGGTGGGCAAGATCCGCAACCGGGCCGAGGAGATCTGCCTGGTGGAGGAGCACAACCTGGAGGACGCCGAGGTGGTTTTCGTGGCCTACGGCATCACCTCGCGGGTGGTGCTCCGGACCATGAACCAGGCACGGCAAAAGGGTCTCCCGGTGGGCATGCTGCGACCGGTGGTGGTCTGGCCCTTCCCCGAGTGGCGTGTCCGGGAACTGGCCAGGCGGGTCAAGGTTTTCGTGGTGCCCGAGCTGAACCTGGGACAGATTGCCTTCGAGGTGGAGCGCCTGGCTGCCGGCCAGGCCCGGGTGGTTCCCGTTACCCATGCCGGTGGTGCCTTGCACGATCCCCGGCAACTGCTCGAGGTGGTGGAGGAGATCCTGTCATGAGTTCGGGCGTCAACCCCATCGAGCCCTTCATTCGCCAGGAGCGCATGCCCCACATCTGGTGTCCCGGTTGCGGCATCGGTATCGTCGTCAATTGCTTCGTGCGGGCCTTGCTCAAGAGCAAGCTGGATCCCGACAAGGTGACGGTGGTGTCGGGAATAGGTTGCACCGGGCGCATCGCCGGCTACATCAATCTCGATTCCTTTCACACCACCCACGGCCGGCCCATCCCCTTTGCCACCGGGCTCAAGGTGGCCCGGCCGGATCTCGACGTGGTGGTGATGAGCGGCGAAGGCGATCTGGTGGCCATCGGCGGCAACCATTTCATCCACGGGGCCCGGCGCAACTCGGACATCAAGGTGATCTGCGTCAACAACTTCACCTACGCCATGACCGGCGGCCAGGTGGGGCCCACCGCTCCCCGGCACAGCCTGGCCACCACCGCTCCCTACGGGGTCTACGAGCGCCCCTTCAACCTGCCCTTCCTGGCCGATTCCTCGGGGGCGGTCTACGTGGCCCGCTGGACGACCTACCACGTGCGCCAGCTGGCCAATTCCATGGCCGAGGCCCTGCGCAAGCCCGGCTTCTGCTTCATCGAGGTCATCGCTCCTTGCCCCACAATATATTTCCGGCGCAACCGGCTGGGCGACGGCCTGGATGCCATGCGCGGTTACAAGAAGGCCAGCAAGGTGGTCAACGGGGCCAATACCCGCATGGTGGGGCTCGACCTGCAGGGGCCGATCATCGTTGGCAAGTTCGTTGATCGCGATCGGCCCACGTTGCTGGAGGCCTTCAACGAGGAACACGGTGCCCGCCTGGGCAGCAAGTACCAGCCCTATCCAACGGGAGTGACACGGTGAGCCGGGTGGAAATCAAGATTGCTGGCTTCGGTGGCCAGGGAGTGATCCTGGCGGGCATGATCGTGGGCCGGGCCGCGGCCCTGTACGATGGCAAGGATGCCACCCTGACCCAGTCGTTCGGTCCCGAGGCCCGGGGTGGAGCCTGCAGCGCCCAGCTGGTGCTCAACAGCGAGCGCAATCTTTATCCCTGCGTGGTACAGCCGGACATCCTGGTGGCCATGTCCCAGCCGGCCTATGACAAGTTTCTTCCGGAGTTGAAAGCCGGGGGAATGGTGCTGTACGAGTCCAACCTGGTGTCCATCCGTGACCAAGGGTCTTCCCTGCGCCAGTACGGGGTGCCGGCCACGCGCGTGGCCGAAGACATGGGGCGCAAGATGGTGCTCAACATCGTCATGCTGGGATTCTTCACCGCCATGACGGAAGTCGTCAGCGCCGAGGCCATGACCAAGGCCATCCAGGATTCGGTTCCTCCGGGAACCACCAGGCTCAACATCGATGCTTTCAAGCAGGGGCTGCAACGGGGCCGACAACTCCTGGACGAGAGCAGGGACGGTTGAGGTAGGGGTGAAGCTCGGCAGCCTGGCAAGGTTGGGCGACGGTTTGCCGCTGCGCCTGCTGTTGGCCGGGCTGGGTGGTTGCCTGGTGTTCCTGGCCTTTCCCCCCTTCGACCTGGCCCCCCTGGCCTGGCTGGCCCTGGTGCCCAGCCTGTGGGCGATGCGCGGCCGGGAACGCTGGCCGGCCTTCTGGCTGGGATGGCTGGCCGGGTCGGTGACCAACCTGGGGGGCTTCCACTGGATCTGTACCCTGCTCATGAACTTCGGGCACATGCACTGGCTGCCGGCGGCGGCACTCACATTGCTGCTGGCGGTTTACCAGGGACTGCGTTTCGCCCTGGCCTGGTGGTTGCTGGCCTGGCTGCGCCGGCAACGGCCGGTACGCCTGTGGTGGGCGCTGCCGCTGTGCTACCTGCCGGTGGAGTACCTGCTGCCCTTCATCTTCCCCTGGTACTACGCCAACTCCCAGTACTGGGTGATTCCCTTCGTACAGGTCACCGAGCTGGGGGGGGTGAGCCTGCTGGGACTGCTGCTGCTGATGGTGAACGGTGCCCTGTACGACCTGCTCGAGGGGCTGGTGACGGCCCGGCGCCTGTTGCGCCAGGCGTTGCTGGTGGCGCTGCTGGTTCCGGCGCTGGCCGCCGCCTACGGGCTGGTGCGCATGCACCAGGTCGATGCCCGCATGGCCGCGGCACCCCAGCTCAAGGTGGGCATGGTGGAGGCCGACGTGGGCATCTGGGAGAAGGAAGACCCGCGCAAGGTCGACGACAACCTGGTGCGGCACCAGCGCATGTCGGTAGAGCTGGAGCGACAGGGCGTGGACCTGGTGGTCTGGCCCGAGACATCCTTCCATGCTCCCGTGGTGTACGCCCGGCGCCGTGGCGAGCGGGAGGTCAAGCGCTACCGCCACATTCCCCGTGACGTCGACTGGCTGCCACCTGCCGCCGGGCCGGTTCCGGAGCACGCCGCCGAGGATCGCCGGGCCGGGGTGTCGCTGCGGCAGCGGGTGGCCCCCCAGCGGGGTTTCGCCACGCCGCTGCTGTTCGGGGCCTTGACGGTACTGCCCAACCCGGCCAACGACTCCCCCCGGCACCCGGGCCTGGACGTCTTCAACTCGGCACTGCTGCTCGACGGCCGGGGGAGGGTGCTGGGAGCCACCGACAAGGTCTACCTGCTCATGTTCGGCGAGACGGTACCCCTGGGGCACCGCTTTCCCGCGTTCTACGAGTGGTTTCCCGAGGCCGGCGATCTCACCGCCGGCGAGCGCATGCAGCTGCTGCCCTTCCGCGGCCATCGCCTGGGGGTGATGATCTGCTACGAGGACATCCTGCCCCGCTTCACCCTGCGGGTGGCCCCGCAGAAGCCCAACCTGCTGGTCAACCTCACCAACGACGCCTGGTTCGGCAAGACCGCCGAGCCCTACCTGCACCTGGCCCTGGCGGTGTTCCGCACCGTGGAGAACCGCCTGGCCCTGGTGCGCTCCACCAACACCGGCGTCTCCTGCTTCGTCGACGCCAACGGCCGCATCCTCAAGCAGACCTCCCTGGATGGCGCCGAGACCCTGGTGGAGACGGTGCCCCTGCTGGAGGGCACCACCCCCTACCAGGTTCTCGGCGACTGGCCCGCCTGGGGCTGCATCCTCTTCTGGCCGGTGTGGTTGCTGCTGCGCTGGAGGAGAAAGAAACGGAAGAAACGGGGACGGTCTTAACTTATTAACTTTTGCCCGGCCACGGTGCCCCGGCCACGGTGCCAGCCACCTGTTTCCCGGCGTCGTGATGGCCTTGTTTTTTTAATTATACCCTGTAATTACACCACGTTAGATTGCCATATATGGTCAGTCGCAACAGTCTCAACAGTTGATAATGACCATACATAGATAAATAACCTGTTATTACCGTAGGTTAAGTGTAATCACCGGGTTTGCAAAGGCTCCATCGCCCCCACCCCGCCACCGCCACACCCCCCCCGGCCAGCATGTCCTTCCGCACGGCTCCGCCACCTTGCATTATGACCGGCGGTAACCGTGGCGGTGAAGAAAACAGGGCTGGGCGGGTCGGGCAGCCGGCCGTGAACGTGAAGAAACAGGAGAGGGAACCCAAAAAGTTAATAAGTTAAGACCGTCCCCGTTTCTCCGGTTCAGCTGCGCCGGAAGGAGAGCGCCAGGGAGACGCTGCGGCGCTCGGGGACGGTGAACGATACCTCCAGTATACCGCCGCTGGTGCTGGCCCGCAGGTCGGCCGGGGCGACGCCGGCGGCACCGGCCTGCTCCAGCTCCCACCCCGCCGGCAGGTGGAAGTAGAGCCGGTGGATGAAGGGTGCCCTGGCACTGCCGGCGGCGGCGTCGTAGTCGAGAGAGAGGGTGCGCGTCTCGTCGTCCCAGGCGAGGCCGAGAACCTCCACCGCCCCCTGCAGCAGGTGGCGGTTGCCGCCCAGGTACTGCGGCCGCTCCTCGCGCCGGCGCAGGGCGAAGACCTGCACGGTGTGCGGCTGCACGGTGCGCAAGAGCACGCCGTCGCTCACCTCGAGCACCTCTCCCGACCAGAACTCGCGGGCCAGGTACGCCGCGCCGGGATCGATCCCCAGCGGCTCCAGTTCCACCGCGACGGTGCGGGCCGCGTCGGCCATCTCCGCGTAGGGGTTGACGGTGAGATCGAAGTTGCTCCCCCAGTTGAACAGCGCCACCACGTCGTAGGCCGGACCGCGACCGGGAGTGTTCAGCCCCTCTTCCGGCACCACGTGCAGGTGCCAGACCTCGGGCCACTCGCGCCGGAACAGGTCGACCGGGCGGGCGGCCCGGCCGAAGACGGGAATGACCTGGCGGTAGTCGGCGATCCATTCCGGCTCCATCTCCACGATCTTCTCCCCCAGCTTGGCCACCGAGCCGGAAAGCGCCACGGCGGCGAGCAGGCAGCGCGACTCGTCCGCGGTCAGCGGCGGGACGCCGGGGTCGGCATGCGCCCGGAAGAACAGCATGTCGTGGTTGAACAGCAGGGCCCGGTTCTGCCAGTAGAAGCGCCGGGCCATGGTACGCACGGTGGGCTTTATGCCCTGGGCGGTGACCCGGCTCTGGTCGGGAGCGTCCTGCTCCCAGGCGGGCATGGTGTCCAGGTTGGGGCGGATGGAGTCGACGTAGCCCAGGTGGGGCCCGATCATGGACACGCTCAGCCAGAAGGTATCGCCGGCGTTGCCGCCGGCCGCCGCCGCTCCCTGCTCGAGACCCCGGCGTATGGCCTCGAGTCCCTGGCGGTAGGCCTGCTCGCGGGTGACGTTGCCGGCCGAGAACGAGGCCGCTCCCAGCGCCCAGTAGACGAAGTCGGTCTTCACCCAGCGGAAGCCGTCGCTGCGAATGCGCCGGAAGCGATCCGCCAGCCACTGCTGCACGTCGGGGCGGCTGAGGTCGAGGATGGGCTTGTCGCCGCCCACGAAGGGCTGGCGCTCGGCGAACCAGCCGTCGGCGGCGTGCTCGGCGTAGGTCTGCGAGTTCTCGTCCACCTGGAAAGGCGCGATCCACACCCCGGGGATGAGGCCATGATCCCGGATCTGCTGGGCCAGCCAGGCCGAGCCGTGGGGGAAGCGGTCCGGGCGCCAGTCCCAGTCGCCGTAGTAGTACTCGTAGCCGTCGTCTATCTGGAACCACTCCCCGCCGAACTGGGAAAACTCCTCGTCCATGGCCTGCAGGTTGTCGAGCATGAGCTGCTCGTCGATGTCGGCACCGTAGCCGCCCGAGGAGCCGGAGCCGGTCCAGGAGTTCCAGCCGGTGGGCACGCGGTTCTCCTCTGCCCGCTCCGGCCACAGCTCGATGCCGTTGTACTGCTTGACCGCGAGCGCGTAGCGTTCGAGCGCCGGCAACACCTCGCTGCTGTACGGGGCCACGAATACCGGTCCGGCCACCAGGTCCCCGCCGGCCGGCACCGTCAGCCCCTGCGGCAGCAGCGGGTACTCCACCGACCAGAGGGTGAACGGCGTGCGGCCGCGCACCGGCCGGGCCGCTTCCTCGTCGAAGCTCACGTTGCACATGGGCGAGGCCAGCTCGAAGTCGAGGGAACCGGCCACCAGCGCCCGGCCGGAATCGAGGTCGTAGATGGCATGGTTCCAGTTGCTCACCGAGTGACCCTGCTGCCAGCCGTGCACGAATCCCAGGGCGTCGGCCTCGGCCGCCCGCGGGGTGTCGCCGGGACGGATGTCCACGAAGAACTCGAACAGCAGCAGGGAACCGTCCTCGAGGATGCGCTGGTTGGCCGGATGGTTCCCCAGGAACAGGCCTCCCTGGCTGTCGGCGGCCACGCGCAGCGGCACCAGCCGGGCCACTGGCAGGGGTTCCGGGCCCGGGTTGTGCACGCGCAGCCCGGCCGTGAAGAATCCCTGTCCGGGATACACCGCCAGTTGCAGGAACAGTTCGGGCATTCCCGCCGAAGCGCTGCAGGCGATGTCCGCCCGCCGGCAGGCGCCCAGTTCGTCCTCGTCGTCCACCACCTCGCCGTCACACCGGTAGCCCTCGCTGGAGCGTACCAGTTGCGGCTGCAGTTGACCCGGTGGACCCAGTTCCAGCTCGGCATGGGCCCGCTGCAGCAGCAGGGTGTCGTCGCTCGACTCGACGTCCAGGCTGCCGCGGGCCAGGTCGAAGACGATGCGAAACTGCTCGCCCGGCAGTTCCAGCCGGGTGGGATCCCCGGAGTCGCCCGGGTTCGCGCAGGCCGCCAGGAGCGACAGCGCCGCCAGCAGCGGCAGCCAGTGGCGCTTGCCGGGGGACGGGGTCGCCGGATCTGCCGTCAGGTCGTCAATCCCCATGTCTCTTACCAGTCCGGGGCGATGATGCCGTGGTAGCGGCCCAGCCAGTAGGCCAGCAGGTAGTCCTCCGGGGACCACACCTGGCGCCGGTTTTCGGGCCGCTCCTGCTGGATCTCGAAGAAGTCGAGCCGCCAGAGATAGTTGTCGAAGTGGTACTCCTCCAGCGGGATGGGCTCGGCGGCGACCGGGTCGTCGAGACGGTTGCGGCAGACCTCCTCCTGGGTGCCCGCCGGGATGTGGCGGTCGTACTTGTGCTCGGGAAAACGCCGCAGGGTGCACACGGCCCGGTGCACGGCATCGCTCAGCAGCGGATCCTCCGGGCCCGCGCCGCTCAGGGCCGCGTAGACGAAGGTGAAGAAGGAGTTGCCCAGGGGGGCGATGCTCTGGAAATCGGGGTTGTCCGTGTGGAACATGTTGTCGCGCAGCACTCCCAGCAGGCGCCGGTGCAGCTCTGGGTCCTGCTCCCGGCGCAGCAGCGGGTAGATGGCCTGGTAGGCCATGTCGAAGTTGTCGTAGTTCTGCTGGCAGTCGGGCAGGAACAGGAACAGGTTCTTCTCCATGTTGTCGATGTAGGGGCCCAGGTCGGCCAGCTCGAAGTCCGGGCAGTCGGCGCCCGGGCGCGTGCGCATCAGGCAGCCGTAGTAGAAGTCATCGAAGCGACTCTCGCCGGTGGCCCCGGCGATGGTCTTGATGAAGCTGGCCGCCAGCAGGGCGTTGAAGCCGGGAAAGTCGTCCAGCGCCGACTGGAAGAGTGCACCGTGCTCGGTGACCTGGCCGTTGCTGTCGACGATGCACAGGCCGTTGGCCAGCAGGTGATCGCCGATCTCGCCGAGCCGCTGGCGGATGTCTGCGAGCAGCGACTCGTCGTCGAAGTGCTCCAGGGCCACGGCGTAGCCGAACATGAGCCCGTCGTAGCCGTCCTTGCTGACATCGTTGCGGAACCACCAGCCCTGGTAGTCCGGGGCAGGAGAGGCCGTCCACCAGGGGGTGCCGGAGCCGTCGTAGTCGTAGTTGATCCCGGGCCGGGCGAAGGAACGGCCGTACAGGCCCTTCGTGCCCGTCACCTCGGTAAGCTGGCGCAGGGCGTCCACCACCACCCGGGCGTTCTGCTGGGCCTGCTCGTCGCCGCTCACGGCGTAGCGCAGGGCCTGCGCGGCCAGGTAGATGCCGCTCCAGAGGATGGTGTTCTCCGCGTGCTCGAAGGCCTCGACCGCCTGCAGGTCTTCCGTCAGGCGCAGGTTGCGCAGCAGCCCGTCGCCGGACAGGTGCCGGTCCGCGGCCAGCTGATCGAATTGCCGGGCCTTGTCGGCCAGCGAACCGGTGTACTCCGGGCAACTCGGCCAGGGACTGTCGGGCCCGCTCGAACCGGGACCGGTGCATGATACCAGCGCGGCCAGGCAGGCCAGCCCGGCGATGGCGGTTGACCGGGTATTGTTCATCACCCGGCAGGTTACCAGCAGCGGTTACGCCGGGTCAACGCGTTCCGGCCACGGCCGGCATCGTCCCCCGAGAAGTTCACCATGTCCTCCGTGTCCACTCTCGTCTTCGATGTCCACTCCCGTCCACTCCAACCGGGTCAATACCGTTAAAACCCCTGGTGATATAGGTGTGCATAAACCATGGGTTACGTGAATTACATAAAGTAATCTATGCACATTTGCTTCCTATCGGCCCGATGTTGTATTTTTTTTATACATGGCATCACTTTTCACGCCGACCGGGTCCTTTATTGCCCAAAAATATCCATATATTTCTAGGTGTTAGCCGCGAACGAAAAACCGGGGCAGGGCTGTGCATATATGTAGTGGTGTATTAGATTTGTATACCATATGTATGGTGCTGAACTTTATCTGGACGGTTTTGCAAAAAAAATCGCGGCATTTTTCTTGACAGTTGAGGTGATGGTGGAGCACCATCCATGAAAGTGGTACAAAGTGTCATTAAGTGACTTAGTTTGGCATTGGCCCGGTCAGGGAAGGCTAGCGGATGTTCACCGGTCGATACGAGCATACGGTCGACAGCAAGGGCAGGGTGGCCATACCCTCGAAGTTCCGCGAGGTGCTGGCCGGCAGCTACGCCGACGACCGGCTGATCATCACCTCCTTCATCGACCCCTGCCTGATCGCCTACCCGGTTTCCGAGTGGCGTTCTTTCGAAGAGCGTATTCGCACCTTGCCGCGCTTCGATCCCAAGGTGCTGCAGCTGAAGCGGGTGCTGGTGTCCGGGGCCACCGAGTGTCCCATCGATGGCAACGGGCGGGTGCTGATACCGCCGGTGCTGCGGCAGTTCGCCGGGCTGGAACGGGAAGTGGTGTGGGCGGGAATGGTCGATACCATCGAGATCTGGGCCAAGAGTGCCTGGGAGAAGATGTTTGCCGAAGCCCGCGGCAACGTGGGTGCGCTGGGAGCGGCGCTGGGCGATCTCGGGCTCTAGTCCCGGGGCCGCCGGTTGCGGTTGCGCGACCACGACCGGCGGTGCAGGAACCCAAGGAGGGTGGCAGTTGCAACAGGTCGAACACCAACCGGTGATGCTCGAGCAGGTGCTGAGCATCCTGCAGCCCCGCTCCCGGGGCCAGTACCTGGACCTGACCGTGGGGCTGGGGGGGCACGCCGAGTCCATACTGGAAAGAAGTTCTCCCCGGGGTCGATTGCTGGGTATCGACCGTGATGCCGCCGCGCTGGATTACGCGCGCCGGCGCCTGCGGCGTTTCGGTGAGCGGGCCCGGCTGGTCCAGGGTCGTTTCTCGGAACTGGAAGAGCACCTGCGGGCGGCGGGCATGGACCGGGTCGACGGCCTGCTGGCCGACCTGGGGGTGTCGTCGCTGCAACTGCAAGACGCCTCCCGCGGCTTCAGCCTGCAACTCGACGGACCTCTCGACATGCGCATGGACCAGCGGCAGGGACGATCCCTGGAGCAACTGTTGCGCGGTATCGACGGCGAAGAACTGGCCCGCCTGCTCGGGGAGTACGGCGACGTGCGCCAGCCCCGCCGGGTAAGCAGGCGCATCCTGGAAGAACTGGCTGCCGGTCGGCTGCGCGGCACGCTCGACCTGGCGCGGGTGGGTGCCGAGGGACGGGCCGGGCGACTGCACCCGGCCACCCGGGTCTTCCAGGCCCTGCGCATGCTGGTCAACCAGGAGTTGGAAGAACTGCGGGCCCTGTTGCAGGCCTTGCCGGAGCCGCTGCGACCGGGGGGCCGGGCGGTGATCATCTCCTTCCACTCGGCCGAGGATCGCCTGGTCAAGAATCGCTTCGCCGACCTGGCCGGTCGCTGTCGTTGCCCCCCGCACCTGCCGGAATGTCGCTGCGGGGCCCGGGCCCGGGTACGCCTGCTCAACCGGCGCGCCCGTAGACCGAGCCCCGCCGAGGTGGCCGCCAATCCCCGGGCCCGCAGCGCGCGCTTGCGGGCCCTGGAACGACTGGCGGCCTGAAGGGGGAGGGACGGGAAGATGACGGCCAGCAAGAGAAAGCCAGCCGCCCCCCGCGGGCTCCAGTTGACGGCCGTGGCGCTGCTGGTCTTGTTCACCGTGGCGGCGCTGTGGCACGTACGCGCTCGCCTGCAGGTGGTGGAACTCGGTTACCGACTCAGCGAGGCCGCTGCCCGCAATCACCGCTTGCAGGAGGAGCAGAGGCGGCTGATGATCGAAGTGGCCACCCTGCGTCATCCGCGTCGCTTGCGGCGCATCGCCACCGGCAAGCTGGGGCTGGTCGAGCCTCGCCCGGAACAGATAATTCGCTGGCGCCACCGTCACCGGCGCCTGGCCGCGGGTGGCCGGGAGGGGTTCTAGCATGCCGGACCGCAAGGCCACCCGCTGGATGCGCCTGCGCCTGGGGATCGTCTGCGGGGTACTGCTGCTGTTCGCCGGAACCCTGGCCTGGCGCATGTGGACCCTGCAGGTGCGCCGGGCCGAGTGGCTGCGTGACCTGTCCCGCCAGCAAGTGCTCAAGGAAATCACCCTGGAGCCGCTGCGCGGGCCCATCCTGGATCGCAACGGCGCTCCCCTGGCGATCAGCATCATGGCCGAGTCCATCTATGCCATGCCCCGGCAACTGGAAGATGCCGCCGCGGCCGCCCGGGCCCTGGCCCGGGCCCTGGAAATGGACCCGCAGCAGAGCCGGCGGCTGGTGAAACGACTTTCCACCCGCAAGTATTTCACCTGGGTGAAACGCCGCGTCTCCGATCGCCTGGCCCGGCAGGTGCGCCGGCTGGATATCAAGGGAGTGGGCTTCACCCGCGAAAGCCGCCGTTACTACCCGGCCCGCGAGCTGGCGGCCAACCTGATCGGTTTCGTCGGTGACGGGCGCGGCCTGGAAGGAGTGGAACTGCTCTTCGACGATCGCCTGCGGGGCTCGGAGGTGGTGCTGCAGGGGCTGCGCGATGCCCACGGCCGGTTGGTGTTTCCCGAGGGAACCCGGGAGCCCGATTCCGGGGGCACGGTGGTGCTCACCATAGATGCCAACATCCAGGAGATCGTCGAACGGGAGCTGGAACGTGGCTGGCACCAGGCCCAGGCCCGGGCGGCCACGGCCGTGGTCATGGATCCCCACAGCGGGGAGATCCTGGCCATGGCCAGCCTGCCTTCCTACAATCCCAACGTCTACTGGCAGAGCCGGCCCGCTCAACGGCGCAACCGCGCCGTGACCGACTGCTACGAGCCGGGTTCCACCATGAAGGTGTTCACCATGGCCGCGGCCCTGCAAGGGCAGCTGGTGCGGCCCGAAGAAACCATAGACTGCCAGGGCGGGGCCCTGGTGCTGGGCTCTCATACCATCCACGATGCTCACCGCGGCCTGCGGCGGCTTACCGCCAGCGAGGTGCTGGTCCACTCCTCGAACGTGGGCATGGCCATCATCGGCGCCCGCCTGGGCCGGGAGGGCCTCTACCAGGCCTTGCACGAGTTCGGCTTCGGTCGCAAGACCGGGGTCGACCTTCCCGGGGAGGTACGCTGCCGCCTGCGTCCTCCCGCGCGTTGGTCCGACGTGGGCCTGGCCACCATCTCCTTCGGGCAGGGGGTGAGCGTGACCGCCTTGCAACTGCTGGCGGCCTTGAACTCCGTGGCCAACGGCGGCGTCTGGCTGCGGCCGCAGATAGTCCGGGCCATCCGTGATTCCAGCGGCCGCACCATCGACGAAGGGCGGCCCGATCCCCAGGGCCGCGTCATGAGCCGGGAAGTGGCGGCGGAGTTGACGCGCATGATGGTGCGGGTGGTGCAACCGGGGGGAACGGGGACCCGGGCGGCCCTGGACGGTTTCACCGTGGCCGGCAAGACCGGTACCGCCCAGAAGGTCGATCCCGTCGCCGGCGGCTACTCGGAGCACCTGCGGGTGGCATCCTTCATGGGCTTCGTTCCCGCCGAACAGCCGCGCCTGTCCATCCTGGTGGTGATGGACGAGCCCCAGTCCAGCCCTTACGGCGGGGTGGTGGCGGCACCGGTGTTCGCCCGAATTGCCGCGGCGGTGCTGAACTACCAGGGCGTTTTTTCCTCCCGGCCGGCGGTGGCGCGGCCGCGGCCCGACCCCGCGCCCGGGGAGGAGCCGGTCGTGGAAACGGCCCTGATCGTGGAAGAGGCCGAGGCGGTGGCCGGAAGCAGCGCCGAGGTTGCCGCCGGGCGGGTACCGGACGTCAGGGGACTGTCGGCCCGCGCGGCCCTGCGTCGCCTCTGGGAACGGGGCTACGAGGTGGTGTTGAACGGCTTCGGCCGGGTGGCGCGCCAGCGGCCCGCTCCCGGCAGCCGGCTGCCGCGCCAGGCGGTGGTCCGGCTGGAACTGCAAACCAGGCGCCGGCCCTCGGCCGGTGGCCAGGGTTGAGGAGAAGATCGTGGCCGACCGCCAGCTGGCCCAGCTCCTGGAAGCCCTCGACGAGGTGCAGCTGCAGGGTGATGCCTCCGTGCCGGTGAGCGGCCTGGCCTTCGACTCGCGCCAGGTGCAGCCGGGAGAGCTGTTCGTGGCCCTGAGCGGTGAACACAGCGACGGCCACCGCCACCTGGCCGAGGCGGCCCGGCGGGGAGCCCGGGCGGCGGTGGTGGAACGTGCCGTCTCCGCGGAGCCCTGGCAGGCCCTGGTCCGGGTACCCGACAGCCGGCGCGCCCTGGCCCTGCTGGCGGCCGCCTTTTTCGGATATCCAGCCCGGCACCTGCAGGTGGTGGGGATCACCGGCACCAACGGCAAGACCACCCTGACCTACCTGCTGCAATCGATTGCCCGCCAGGCCGGGCTGCCGGCGGGAGTGATCGGTACCACCGGGGCCAGCTGGCCGGGAGGCACGGCCGGCCTGCAGCACACCACCCCGGAAGCCCCCCTGCTGCAGCGGCTGTTGCACACCATGCTGGCCGACGGGGTGCGGCTGGTGCTCATGGAGGCCAGCTCCCACGCCTTGCATCTGCAACGTACCCTGGGGCTGGATTTCCAGGTGGGGGTGTTCACCAACCTCAGTCGCGATCACCTCGATTTCCACGGCAGCCTCGACAGCTACGCCGCGGCCAAGGCCCTGCTGTTCGAGCGGGAGCTGGCCCGCAGCCGGGCCGCCGGGCGCGTGGCGGTATTCAACCGCGACGACCCGGCCTGGCCGGCGGTGGTGGGCGCCTGGTCGGGCCGGCGTCTGGCTTTCGGCCTGACGGCAGCGGCCGAGATCCGGCCGGCCGGGGAACCCGAGTTCAGCCTGGCCGGGTTCCGCTGCCGGGTGGAGACTCCCGGGGGGCAGCTGCAGCTGCGCGGCAACCTGCCCGGCCGGCACAACCTGGAAAACGCCCTGGCGGCGGTGGCCGTGGCCCGGGCGCTGGGACTGGAAGGGAAGGCCATCGAAGGCGGTATCGCCGCCTGCCCCCAGGTTCCCGGGCGCCTGGAACGGGTGGGGCAGGGAGCGGGGCCGGTGGTGCTGGTGGACTACGCTCACACTCCCGGGGCCCTGGAGAACGTGCTGGCGGCCCTGCGCCCGCTGGTGACGGGGCGCCTGTGGGTGGTGTTCGGTTGCGGCGGCGATCGTGACCGCGGCAAGCGCCCGCTGATGGGCCGGGCCGCGGTGCGCGGTGCCGACCTGGTGGTGGTGACTTCGGACAATCCCCGCTCCGAGGAACCAGCCGCCATCATCTCCGAGATCCTGCCCGGCCTGGAGCCGGAAGGACGGAGGCTGGAGCCCGGGGAGCTGGCGACGGCCCCGGGCAACGCCTACTGCGTGGTGGAACAGCGTCGCCAGGCCATCGAGCTGGCCGTGGGCGCGGCCCGGGCCGACGACGTGGTGCTGATAGCCGGCAAGGGACACGAGGACTACCAGATAATCGGTGCCCAGCGGCACCACTTCGATGATCGCGAGGAGGCCAGATGCGCGCTGCAGCGGCGAGACGGGAAGGTGGATTGAGCATGTCCGGCCCTCGGCAACAAGCGCCGGTCCTGGCCACCGCCGAGCAGGTGGCCCGGGCGGTCTCCGGCCGCCTGGTGAGCGGCCGGCCGGATGCCGCCTGCAGCGGTGTCAGCTCCGACAGCCGTACCATTACGCCCGGGCAGCTGTTCGTGGCCCTGCGCGGCGAGCACTTCGACGGGGCCGGCTTCTGCGCCCAGGCCGTGTCCCGGGGCGCTTCCCTGGTGTTGCTGGAACGGCGTTCCTGGAACGAGCGGCTGGCCGGGCAGCTGGCCGGGGCGGCGGTGGTGCTGGTGCCTGACAGCCTGCGGGCCCTGGGCGACCTGGCCGCCTGGCAGCGGCGGCGCTTCGACTTGCCGGTGGTGGGGGTGACCGGCTCCAACGGCAAGACCACCACCAAGCAGATGGTCACCGCGGTGCTGGGCGGAGCGCCGGCGGTGCTGGCCAACCCCGGCAACCTCAACAACCTCATCGGCTTGCCCCTGACGCTGTTGCGCCTGGCCTCCGGCCACCGCCGGGTGGTGCTGGAGATGGGCATGAATGTCCCCGGCGAGATCGCCCGCCTGGCCGAGATCGCCGCTCCCCAGGTGGGAGTGGTCACCAACGTGCACCCGGTGCACCTGGAAGGCCTGGGCAGCATCGAGGCCATCGCCGCGGCCAAGGCCGAGCTGGTCGAGGCCCTGCCGGCCGGCGGCACCGCGGTGCTCAACGCCGACGATCCCCTGGTGTGGAAGATGCGCGAGCGTACCCGCGCCGGTTGCCTGACCTTCGGCAAGGTGACCAATGCCGACGTGCGCATCGACCAGGTGTCGACGGCCGCCGGCCAGAGCCTGGTTACCCTGGAGCTGGCGGGACGGGAGCTGCAGTTGCGCCTGCAGCGGCCCGGCGCCCACAACGCCTACAATGCCGCCGCCGCCGCCGCGGTGGGATTGGCCCAGGGGCTGGCAGCCGCGGAGATCGCCACTCGCCTGGAAGCAGTGGAATGGCCGGCCCTGCGCATGGAGCTGGTAGCGGCCGCCTCCGGGCAGCTGCTCGTGGATTGCTACAACGCCAATCCCCGCTCGGTGCAGGCCGCCCTGCAGACCTTGCGGCAACAGGCGGCCGGGAAGCCGACGGCCGCCCTGCTGGGCGACATGCTGGAGCTGGGCAGCGACAGCCCCCTGCTGCACCGGCAGGTGGGCCAGGCCGCCGCCCGGCAGGGGGTGCAGTGGTTGTGCGCCTTCGGGCCGCTGATGGTCGAGGGTGCCGCGGCCGCCCGCCAGGCGGGGATGAATCAGGTGCAGCACTGCCAGGAGGTCGAAGAGGCAGCCGCCTGGCTGAGCGACAGGCTGCGGCAGGGCTGCTGGGTACTGGTAAAGGGTTCCCGGGGCATGCGCCTGGAACGGGTGGTGGAGCATGCCTGCCGGCAACTCGGTGTCGCCTGGCCGGGCAAGGAGTGAACGGTGCTGTACTACCTGCTCTACCAGCTGGATCAGTGGGTGAACGTGGTTCGCTACCCCTCTTTCCGGGCCATCGCCGCCGGTGGCACCGCCCTGGTGGCCGGGCTGTTGCTCTACCCGCGCTTCATCGGTTGGCTGAAGCAGGTGCAGCAGGGAGCTTCCAACGTGCGTGAAGACACCCCCGAGCGACACCAGCAGAAAAGCGGCACGCCCACCATGGGTGGCCTGTTGTGGCTGGTGGCGGTGCTGGCCAGCACCCTGCTGTGGGGTGACCTGTTCGACGCCAAGCTGTGGATCCTCATGGCCCTGACCACCTGCTTCGGGCTGGTGGGCCTGGCCGATGACTGGCGCAAGCTGGCCCGGCGCGATTCCCGGGGGCTGTCTGCTCGCTTGCGGTTGGCATTGCAGTTTCTGTTTACCGGTGCCCTGGTGGCGGTGCTCATCTACTGTTTCGACTTCGACACCCGGGTGTCCTTCCCGGTGATCAACTTCGAGCGCTTCAACCCCGATATCGGTCCTTTCTACGTGCTCTTTGCCGTGATCGTCGTCGTGGGCACGGCCAATGCCGTGAACATGACCGACGGGCTGGACGGGCTGGCCATCGGGCCGGTGATCACCTCGGCGTTCACCTTCCTGGTGCTCTCCTACGCCGCCGGCGCGGTGCTGTTTGGGAAGTTCATCCTGGCCGAGTACCTGCGTATTCCCCACATCGTCGGGGCCGAGGAACTGACCGTCTTCTGCGCGGCCATGATGGGAGCGGGCATCAGTTTCCTGTGGTACAACACCTACCCGGCCTCGGTGTTCATGGGTGACGTGGGCTCGCTGTCCATGGGGGGGGCCCTGGGCGGCCTGGCGGTGTTGACCAAGAACGAGATCGTCTCGGCCATCATTCACGGCGTGTTCCTCATGGAGATCCTCTCGGTCATCATCCAGGTGGCCTCTTTCAAGATGACCGGGCGGCGCGTTTTCCTGATGGCTCCCCTGCATCATCACTACGAGTTGAAGGGCTGGGCCGAGCCCAAGATCATCGTCCGTTTCTGGGTCATTTCCATAATGCTGGCGCTGGTCGGCCTGGCCAGCCTGAAGTTGCGATAGGAGGCGAGTTGTCCCACTGGCACGACATCATTTCCCGTCCCGCCGGCCGCCGCGTGCTGGTGGTGGGCCTGGCCCGCTCGGGCCGGGCCGCGGCCAGCTGGCTGGCCCGGCAGGGAGCCCGGGTCACCGGCAGCGACCAGCGCCAGCAACTGGCCGGGCTGGAGGAGCTGGCCGGGCTGGGAGTCGACATCGTCACCGGTGTCGACGGCAGCCGGCTGCTGCCGGGGATGGAGCTGGTGGTGCTCAGTCCCGGGGTGTGGATGACGGCGCCGGTGGTGCAGCGCGCCCGGCAGGAGGGAATCCCCCTGCTGGGCGAGCTGGAACTGGCCTGGCGGGCGCTACGCCAGCGCCAGGGCCGGGCGCTGACGTTGATAGCCGTGACCGGCACCAACGGCAAGTCCACCACCGCCGCCCTGTGCGCCCACCTGGCCCGCAGTGCCGGCCGCCGGGTGTTTCTGGGTGGCAACATCGGCCGGCCGCTGCTGGAGATTCTCGACGAGCCCGGGACCGAGCTGGCGGTGGTGGAGGTGTCGAGTTTCCAGCTGGAGCAGCTGAGCTCGGAACGGGCCCTGGATCCCCAGGTGGCGGTGTGGCTCAATCTCACCCCCGATCACCTCGATCGCCACGGCAGCCTGGAAGAATACGCCGCCTGCAAGCGCCGGCTGTTTGCGGGGCAGGGAGCCGAAGACAGCGCCGTGGTTTTTCTCGACGACGAGCAGGTGGTCTCCCACACCCGCGACCTGCCGGCCCGGCTGCTGGGCTTCAGCCGGCTCGAGCAGCGGGCGGCCGGAGGCGTGCTCATCGCCGGTGAGCGCCTGCGCTGCGGCGCCGGCCTGGAGGTGATCCTGCGCAACCAGCGCCTGGCCGGTGAGCACAACGCCGAGAATGCCGCCGCGGCCCTGCTGGCGGCCCGGGCCGCCGGCATAGACAGCTCGCTCTGGCAGCAGGCCCTGGACGGCTACCCGGGACTCGAGCACCGCCTGGAGCCGGTGGCCGAGGTGGGCGGGGTGCGCTTCATAAACGATTCCAAGGGAACCAACGTGGATGCCACGCTCAAGTCGTTGACCAGCTTCACGGCGCCCATCATCCTGCTGGCCGGCGGCCGCGGCAAGGGCTCGGACTTCCGGCGCCTGCGGCCCCTGGTGCGCCAGCGGGTCAAGCAATTGTTGTTGCTGGGCGAGGAAGCCGAGCACCTGGCCCGGGACCTGGACGGCTGCGCCCCGGCGCTGCGGGTGTCCGACATGCGGCAGGCGGTGCAACAGGCCTACCGGCTGGCCCGGCCCGGTGACGTGGTGCTGCTAAGTCCCGCCTGTGCCAGCTTCGACATGTTCAGCGACTACGCCGAGCGGGGCCGGGTATTCGCCGCGGCGGCCAGGAGCCTGGCGGCGGAGGAGCACAGATGATGGAACGGCAGCAGGCAGCCAGGCAGCAGCAGCCGGCACCCGACATGATACTGCTGTTCGTGGTGCTGGGCCTGTGCGCCTTCGGGCTGGTCATGGTCTACAGCTCCAGCGCCCTGTACGCCCGCCAGGCCACCGGCAGTGCCACCTCCTATGCCACCCGCCAGGCGGTCTACCTGGCGGCGGGGTTGCTGCTCATGTGGCTGGTCTACCGGACCGGCTACCAGCGCCTGGTGCGCCTGGTCTACCCGGCCTTGCTGCTGTGCCTGCTGCTGCTGGTGCTGGTGCTGGTGCCGGCGCTGGGTACCCGCGCCGGCGGCTCGCAGCGCTGGTTGCGCCTGGGACCGCTGGGCTTCCAGCCCGGCGAGCTGGTCAAGGTGGTGTTCGTGCTCTACCTGGCCGGTTCACTGACTCGCAAGAAGGAGAGCATCAAGGCCTTCGGTCGCGGTTTCCTGCCCCACCTGGTGGTCAGCGGCCTGCTGGTGGTGCTGTTGCTGATGCAGCCGGATTTCGGCACGGCAGCGGTGCTGACCCTGATCATGTTTCTCATGTTGTTCCTGGCCGGAACCCGGCTGCGTTACATCCTGGTGTCGGCCCTGGCGGCGTTGCCCATGGCCTACGGCCTGGTGGCCGGTTCGGCCTACCGCATGCGCCGGCTGCTGGCCTTCATGGATCCCTGGACCCACCGCTTCGACATCGGCTACCAGATCTCCGAGAGCCTGATGGGCTTTGGCTCCGGGGGCGTGGCAGGAGCCGGGTTGGGGGCCGGCCGCCACAAGCTGTTTTTCCTGCCCGCGGCCCACACCGATTTCATCTTCTCCATCATCGGCGAGGAGCTGGGCTTGCTGGGAGCGGCGGCGGTGTTGCTGTTGTTCGGCCTGCTGGTGTGGCGGGGAGTGCGGGCGGCCTGGCGCGTGCCCGATCTCTTCGGCAGCTACCTGGCCTTCGGCCTCTCGTTGCTGATCGGCCTGCAGGCCATGGTGAACATGGGCGTGGTCACCGGGTTGTTGCCCACCAAGGGACTGACCCTGCCGTTCTTCTCCTACGGGGGCAGTTCACTGGTGTGCAACCTGCTGGCGGTGGGCATCCTGTTGAGCATTTCCCGCGAGGCCGAGGTGGCCAGCAAGCCGCCGGAGGCCAAGGTGACCTGGCCGTGAGGTGGAACGAATGGCTGCAGAAGCCCGACAGGCAGGGCCGGGAGAACGAATCATGATTGCCGGCGGCGGCACGGGTGGACACCTGTTTCCGGGGCTGGCCCTGGCCGCCGAGCTGAGCGAGCGGGCCGGCGCCAACCAGGTGATGTTCGTGGGTACCCGCCGCGGTATCGAGGCCCGCAGGGTGCCGGCGGCCGGCTACCGGCTGGCCACCATCGAGGTGCGCGGCCTCAAGGGTCGCGGCCTGCTGGGCTGGCTGGGAGGCCTGCTGCGCCTGCCCCGGGCCGTGGTCCAGGCCTGGCGCATCATCTCCGGCTTCCGGCCCGGGGTAGTGGTGGGGGTGGGCGGCTACGCCTCGGCCCCGGTGGTGATGGCGGCCTGGCTGCGTCGCCTGCCGGTGGTGCTGCTGGAACAGAACGCCCTGCCCGGGTTCACCAACCGCGTCCTGGGCCGGCTGGCCCGGGTGGTGGTGGTGGCCTTCGCCGAGGCACGGCAATTCTTTGCCCGGCGCAAGGTGCGCCTGCTGGGCAACCCGGTCAGGCGGCAGCTGCTGCAGGCCGCCGGCCAGCCCTTGCCGGGCCAGCGCAACCTGCTCATCTTCGGCGGTTCGCAGGGCGCCCGGGCCCTGAACCAGGCGCTGCCCGAGGCCCTGGAACAGGTCCAGCGCCGGCTGGGCCGGCTCAACATCAGGCACCAGACCGGCGAAGGGGACTACCGGCAGGTCAGGGAATCGTACCAGCGCCTGGGCCTGGAGGCCCGGGTGGAGAGGTTCATCGATGACATGGCCGGGGCCCTGCAGTGGGCCGACCTGGTGATCTGCCGGGCCGGGGCCACCACCGTGGCCGAACTGGCGGTCATCGGCCGCCCGGCGGTGCTGGTGCCCTATCCCCACGCTGCCGATGATCACCAGACGGTGAACGCCCGGGCCCTGGTCGCTGCCGGGGCGGCCCGCCTGCTGCCGCAGCGGGATCTCAACCCGGAGAGCCTGGCGCAGCTGCTGGTGCAGCTGCTGGCCCAGCCGCGGCAGCTCGAGGAGATGGCCCGGGCGGCCGCCGGCCTGGGGCGGCCGGAAGCGGCCGCGCGCATCGCCGACCTGTGCCTGGAACTGGCCCGGGCCGGCCGGGGAGGACGTTGATGCCCTTGCGTAGAACATACCGCGTGCACTTCGTCGGCATCGGCGGCATCGGCATGAGTGGTATCGCCGAGGTGCTGCTCAACATGGGCTACACCGTGACCGGTTCCGACCTGGTGCGCTCGGAATCGACCCTGCGCCTGGAGAAGCTGGGCGGGCGGGTGTACCTCGGCCACGACGCCGCCAACCTGGGCGAGGCCGACGTGGTGGTGGTCTCCAGCGCCGTCGCTCCCAGCAATCCCGAGGTGAGGGCGGCCCTGGAGAAGGGCATCCCCGTCATTCCCCGCGCCGAGATGCTGGCCGAGCTGATGCGCATGAAGCATGGCATCCTGGTGGCCGGTTCGCACGGCAAGACCACCACTACTTCCATACTGGCCTGGTTGCTGGCCGAGGGCGGGTTGGATCCCACCATGGTCATCGGCGGCAAGCTCAACAGCCTGGGTTCCAATGCCCGCCTGGGCCAGGGGCAGTTGCTGGTGGCCGAGGCCGACGAGAGCGACGGCACCTTCCTCAAGCTGGCGCCCACCTATGCCGTCATCACCAACATCGATCCGGAGCACCTGGATCACTACGGAACCGTGGAGCGCCTGGAGCAGGCCTTCGTGGATTTCGCCAACAAGGTGCCCTTCTACGGCCTGGTGGTGTTGTGCGGCGACCACCCGCGGGTGCAGAACATCATCCCCCGGGTACGCAAGCGCATGGTCACCTACGGCTTTTCGCCGCAGGCCGATTACCGGGCCCTGCAGCCGCGCCTGCAGCCGGGCTGGGTGTCGTTCGCGGTCCAGGCCCGCGGGCGTGAACTGGGCCGGGTGCGCCTGAAGATGAACGGCAGCCACAACATACTCAACGGCCTGGCGGCGATAGCCGTGGCCGACGAGTTGCAGGTTCCCTTCACGGTGGTGGAGCGGGCCCTGGCCAGCTTCGAGGGTATCCAACGCCGCTTCACCCGGCGTGGCGAGCAGGCCGGCATCACCGTGGTGGACGACTACGGTCACCATCCCGAGGAGATCCGCGTCACCCTGGAAGGCGCCCGCCAGGTGTTCCAGGGACGGCTGGTGGTGGTCTTCCAACCGCATCGTTACACCCGCACCCGCGACCTGGCCGAGCAGTTCCATACCGCCTTCCACCTGGCCGACGTGCTGGTGGTCATGGAC
>Ga0190359_1000085_pt1 | contig 55508 bp, 54 predicted proteins | sample 48721823_MG_FD_161269 | JGI IMG/M metagenome (GOLD analysis project Ga0190359, IMG submission 161269) | Hydrothermal vent microbial mat bacterial communities from Southern Trench, Guaymas Basin, Mexico - 4872-18-2-3_MG | ecosystem: Environmental > Aquatic > Marine > Hydrothermal vents >...
TTGGAACAGAGAAATTATAAAAAGCCGGATCAATTTTTTAATCAAGCATTTTTTGTTGATTAATATTAATTACAATTTTTAATGCATAAGAATATTAATTTCTGAGTTTATATCTTCTGACAACAACAGCTATCGCAGCGCTAAGATTAATAATAACAAGCAGATATATTGAGTTTAAAATCCCGTAAACCGGAATCAGGAATGCAGACAGAATAAGTGCTCCTGCAGATGAACCTGCAAGATCCAGACTGTAGAGAAGAGATGCCTTTACTCCTGTACTGCCCCTGTTATTTGAAATAATATGTAATGCTGTAGGAAATTGAAAGCCTCCCACAAAACCGCTTAAGCTTGTAAAACCACAGAACAGCAGCAGTAAAAAGTTGTCATTTGTATGTATATCCTTTACAAACATTAAAAAGACTATAAAGAATATAGGAATAAGCAGCATTGATAACTGGCTTACGATAAAATATTTTTCCCTTCTGCGGTTCAGAAATGAGAAGGAAGCAATGTAGGAGCCTGCTGTAAGGCCCAGCATATAGGCTGCAATTATCAATGAGAGAGCATAGTATGCGAAACCGTAAAGAATCTGAAAGCATACAATAGCAATTAATTCCATGGAAATTTCACTGAATCCGACAATCAGAATTGAATAATTGACAGCAAATACCTGATGTTTTGTTGTGCGAAAAAAAACAAAAATTATAAGACCAAGTGCTGAAATTACCAAAAACGTTATTATCATGCTGAAATTTATGGTTTTCATTTTTTTTAGGACAGAATTAAACTGAGGTGCAAAGGTTACTGCCCAGAGAATTGAATCAAAATAATATCCTGCAGGTTTAAAATCATAATTAATAAATGTGCCTGTGTTTTTAATCCTTGAATTAAGGTAGTTTAAGCGTTCTTCTGACATTTGATAATCAATGTAGTAATCCTGCACGTATTTTGTTTGCAGATTCCGTTCTTTAATACGTTTTATAAAAAATTCTTTGTTAATTTTTTCATCAGGCTTGCTTTTAAATGCAATGAATGTACAGGTCTGGCCCGGTACAGTAAAAACATGCTTAAATTCTGTTATCAATGTATTGTACATCATACTAAGGTATTCAGCCTGCTCATTACTGAGTGCATTTTCAGATGCAGGAGCTCTGCACGACATAATTCCGTGGGGGGTTAAGTGATTTTTTACAATCCGGAAAAAGTCCGAAGTATAAAACCTGTTCAGATTTGCATTGTACGGATTAGGAAGGCAGGAGATTATTACATCAAAATTTGTTTTTTCTTTTTGCAGAAACCGTCTTGGATCTGAAAAAACAATTTTTATAACAGCGCTATCTGTTTTCTGTTTACTGAATAATCGTTGTGATAAATTAATGGCTTTTCCGGTTAAAACAGGGTCTATGTTTACATAGGTTACATGTTTAACCGATTTATGCATAAGTGTTTCATTTATTACTGCAGAAGGGTTTCCTCCTATAATTAAAACTTTATCAGGGGCAGGATGTGCAAGGAGTGCATAATGAACAGATTCTTCCTCCGTAAGTTTATCCGGCACTGAAAAAAGAAGAACTCCGTTCTGGAAAAAATTGTACTGCCCTCCTGTTTCCGTAATAGTTATGCGTCCGTAAACTGAATTTACGGTTGAAATTAAATTGTAATTTTTCCAGGGCGCTTTTTGCAGAATTTTTTTTGCAGGAGAGTAAATTACAGAAGCAATTATCAAAGTTATAAAAATCAGAGTTGTGGCAAGTCCGGGCTTATTGCGAAGCAGTAGAATAATAGAGACGGAAAGGTTCAGAATAAACAGCACTATCATTGTTTCTGCAGGAGCCAGAAAACGGATCAGTATAAAGCTGGTAATTATACCGCCAACTGCAGATCCCAGAGATTCGGCAAAATAGACTCTGCTGACATTCTTGTGCGGAGAATCTCTCCTTTCCAGGAACATACAAACCGAGGCAAAAGAGAGCCCCAATACCGCACACAGAGGAAGAATTGTCATTATTGTTATGAGAATTATTTTATCCAGTCCTGCTATCTCACCCGGAGCAATGGAGAGTATCTGTCTGATGAATCGTATCAGAAAAAGAGAAGCAGCAAGCATCATAGCAGTCATAAATTGAAAGAAAGCTATTGTTCTCACGGAAATTTTATTTTTTCTATAGAAGTATACTAAGACCCTGGTTCCCAGTGCTGTACTTAAAAGCCAGACAGCAAGTACAATTCCTGTAGTCAGTTCATTTCCGTAAAACAGTGCAATCAGCTCTCTGAAAACGGTAATCTGAAAAGAAATTGCCGTTAATCCGGAAATAAATATTGCTAAATACAAAAAAATTTTATTTATTTTTTGCATTGTATTAAAAAGATATGTATAATGATCCTATTGTGCAATAAAAAAAGGAAACGGATATGCTGAAAGTTTACAACACGTTAACAAAACAAAAGGAGGAGTTTAAACCTTTAAATCCTCCCTTTGTGGGAATTTATGTTTGTGGTCCAACAGTTTATGATGACCCTCATCTGGGACATGCAAAAAGCTATGTTTCTTTTGATGTAATAATCCGGTTTTTAAGAGCGCTTGATTATAAAGTCAGATATGTACAGAACATTACAGATGTAGGGCATCTGCTCGGCGACAGCGAGGACGGAGAAGATAAAATTATCCAAAAAGCCAGAATAGAGCAGCTGGAGCCTGTTGAGATTGCTCAGAAGTACGAAAGAAGATATTTTGAAGCAATGGACAGCTTAAATGTATTAAGGCCGGATATATCTTCCAGAGCCACAGGGTTTATCATTGACATGATAGAGCTGATCAAAGTTTTAATAGATAAAGGTTTTGCTTATGTTGCCGATGGGAATGTCTATTTTGAAGTAGCAAAATTTAAAGAGTACGGCAAACTCTCAAGAAGGAATATTGATGACCTGAAAGAAGGAACAAGAGTAGAGGTCGCTTCGGATAAGAGAAATGCCGCGGATTTTGCTTTATGGAAAAAAGCAGATGCGACTCATATTATGAAATGGCCTTCACCCTGGGGTGTGGGATATCCCGGCTGGCACATAGAATGTTCTGTAATGTCCATGAAGTTTCTCGGAGAAACAATTGATATTCACGGCGGAGGACTTGATAATCAGTTTCCGCATCATGAGTGTGAGATTGCACAGAGCGAGGCTGCCACAGGAAAACAGTTTGTTAAATACTGGCTTCATAACAATATGGTCACAGTTGATGGTCAGAAAATGAGTAAATCCCTGGGAAATTTTATAACGTTGGATAAACTTTTTAATGATTTTGATCCTATGGTGGTAAGATTTTTTATTCTCCAGGGGCATTACAGATCGCCTCAGGATTTTTCAAAGGAAGCTCTTGAGGGAGCGGCAAAAGGTTTCGGAAGGCTTAGCAATAGTGCAGAAAGACTGTCAGCATTCTGCAGTAAAAATGAAAACAGATTAAATGTTACTGAAGATGGCTCTAAAGCTGCAGAATTAAGGCAACGTTTTTTTGATTTTATGGAAGATGATTTTAATACAGCAGGTGCAATCTCAGTGCTTTTTGATATGGTTAATTATGCTAACAAACTGGACATTGATAAAGATGAAAAAGAATTAAGGGAAATTTCAGATCTGTTTTTTCAGTTATCCGGAGATGTCCTTGGTCTGGAATTAACAAAAAACCGGAAATCATCTGCTGAGAATGAGAGCAAACTGCTTGATTTAATGCTGAAACTGAGGTCAATGGCAAGAGAGAGAAAAGACTGGGAAAGCGCTGATCTTATACGGGATGAACTTGATAAACTGGGTTATGAGATCAGAGATGGCAAGCAGGGTACAACATGGGTGAAAAAAAGTTAAATTAATTAAATTTTTTGTTGACAATAAACAAAATAATTCTTATAATCTTATCCTGTAAATTATTTGTACGCTGGCGTAGCTCAATTGGTAGAGCAGCTGATTTGTAATCAGCAGGTTGTAGGTTCAAGTCCTATCGCCAGCTCAAAAAGCAGGATGGAGGGGTTCCCGAGTGGCCAAAGGGAACAGACTGTAAATCTGTCGGCGAAGCCTTCGGAGGTTCGAATCCTCCCCCCTCCACAGTAAAAGCGGGAATAGCTCAGTTGGCTAGAGCGTCAGCCTTCCAAGCTGAATGTCGCGGGTTCGAATCCCGTTTCCCGCTCTTTTTTTTAAAACAAGGATAACAGCTTTACTGTTATGAGTTAAATTTTTGTGCGGATAAAGCCTGCCATAGTTAAACGCAATAAAACAATTAAATGTTGTAAAAGCGGGGGCAGGACTTTTATTGTTAAAAAGATTAAATTTTATTTGCTTTTTAGATCTTTTTTTATTATACTAGAAGGCTTTTAGCAACAGCTTGAGAAGGGCAATTTTTGGTTTTTTGTCCTTAAGCTGCCCACGTAGCTCAGTCGGTAGAGCACATCCTTGGTAAGGATGAGGTCACCAGTTCAATCCTGGTCGTGGGCTCATTCTTTTATACGCTGATTACTCAAGTTGTTAGTCAGAAAGAATTAAGGTTAATGGAGGAAATTATCCATGGCTAAGGAAAAGTTTGAGCGTTCGAAGCCGCATGTAAACATAGGAACCATAGGTCACGTAGATCACGGGAAGACCACATTAACAGCGGCAATAACCATGTATCTTGCACAGCAGGGCAAAGCAGAGGTAAAGAAGTACGAAGAGATAGATAATGCCCCTGAAGAGAAGGCACGTGGAATAACCATAAACACAGCGCATGTAGAGTATGAGACAGACAATCGTCACTATGCACATGTTGACTGTCCGGGTCATGCGGATTACATTAAGAATATGATAACCGGAGCAGCTCAGATGGACGGAGCAATTCTTGTGGTATCAGCAGCAGACGGTCCCATGCCTCAGACGAGAGAGCACATACTTCTTGCAAGACAGGTAAACGTACCGTCCATAGTAGTGTATTTGAATAAGACGGATCAGGTAGATGATCCTGAATTAATAGAGCTGGTGGAGCTTGAGTTAAGAGAGCTGTTATCAGCATATGAATTTCCCGGAGACGATATTCCAATAATCAAAGGCAGTGCGTTAAAGGCCATGGAAAAGGGAGTATCCGGAGATTTTGAAGGATCGGAATGGGATTCTATCCGAGAGCTTATAGACACAATAGACAGTTACATACCTACACCATCAAGAGATATTGACAAGCCGTTTTTGATGCCTGTTGAAGATGTGTTCAGTATCACAGGTAGAGGTACAGTAGGAACAGGCCGTATAGAGCGCGGAATGGTCAAAGTAGGTGACGAGGTAGAGATAGTAGGACTTGGAGCCCACCGTAAGACAGTAGTAACCGGAGTAGAGATGTTCCGTAAGCTTCTTGATGAAGGCCAGGCAGGTGACAATGTAGGTCTTCTTCTCCGCGGAGTAGATAAAGATGAGCTTAAGCGCGGTATGGTAGTGGCAAAAGTTGGAAGCATTACCCCTCATACCAAGTTTGAAGGTCAGGTATACGTATTAAAGAAAGAAGAAGGCGGTCGTCATACACCGTTTTTCCCGGGATACAGGCCACAGTTTTTCTTCAGGACTACAGATGTAACAGGTTCTATTACTCTTCCTGAAGGAGTAGAGATGGTAATGCCCGGAGATAACATAGACATGACAGTAGAGTTAATAGAGCCAATAGCAATGGAAGAAGGTCTTCGTTTTGCAATCAGAGAAGGCGGAAGAACTGTTGGCGCAGGTGTTGTCGGTAAAATTATTGAATAGTTAGTTAATTGTCCTTTTTAAAGAGACCGAGATGCGAGACATAATAATTTTGGCGTGTACTGAGTGTAAACAAAGAAATTACACGACAACGAAAAATAAAAAGAAGCAAACAGGCAGAGTGGAGTATAAAAAGTACTGCCGCTTCTGCAATAAGCACACACTCCATAAGGAGACCAGGTAAGGATTCTGGTACAGGCCTGTAGCACAAGTGGCTAGTGCACCGGACTCCAAATCCGGGGGTTGGGGGTTCGAGTCCTCCCAGGCCTGCTAAGGTTAATTAAGGAGCTGAGGTTATGTTTGGAAAAATTTCCAAATATTTTAGTGAAGTTTCAACAGAGCTTTCAAAAGTAAGCTGGCCTACAAGAGAAGAAGTGTATGGTTCAGTTGCAGTGGTTCTGTTTCTTTGTGTGTTGCTGTCCGTGATAGTTTTTGGTGCGGATTTTATTTTGAACAGAATGTTACGAATAATCTTTTAAGCCTGGGGAATAGAATTAGTGCTTCAGTGGTATGCTATACATGTTTTTTCCGGTCACGAAAAAAAGATAAAAAAATATCTTGAAAGTGAAATAGAGAGAACCGGACTGCAGGAAAGTATAACTCGTATTGTGATACCTTCTGAAGAAGTTGTTGAAATGCGTGACGGGAAAAAGAGAGTTAAAAATAAGGTTTTTTTCCCGGGGTATATGTTGATTGAACTTGATCTTAACAGTAAAACCCAGCACGTTGTATTAAGCACTCCGGGTGTTACGAATTTTGTGGGGCCGAAAAACAAGCCTGTACCCTTAAGAGAAGAAGAAGTAAGAAGAATATTGGGACGGGTTGAAGAGAGAAAAGGGGAAGAGATAATTGAGATTCCTTTTAATGTAGGAGACCCTGTAAAAGTTATTGACGGCCCTTTTACGGATTTTTCTGGAGTTGTTGAAGAGATACAGAAAGACAAGAAGAAATTAAAAGTGATGGTAAGTATTTTCGGGCGCTCAACTCCGGTTGAGCTTGATTTTCTGCAAGTGGAGCTTGAAAAGTAGTATTGGGCATTTTTTGAGGTAGATGTATGGCAAAGAAAGTAATAGGAATGATAAAGCTGCAGATTCCTGCAGGTCAGGCGAACCCGTCGCCTCCTGTTGGCCCTGCATTAGGTCAGCATGGTGTAAATATTATGGAATTCTGTAAGGCTTTTAACTCCAAAACACAAGATCAGCAGGGTCTTATTATACCTGTGGTAATAACTGTTTATGCAGACAGATCATTCTCCTTTATCACAAAAACCCCTCCGGCTGCAGTTCTTTTAAGAATAGCTGCTAAGGTTGAAAAAGGTTCTGGAGAACCCAACAGGGAAAAAGTCGGCAAGGTTACACGGGATCAGGTTAAAGAAATTGCTGAAACAAAAATGAAAGATTTGAATGCTCATGATATTGAGATGGCAATGAGGATTATTGAAGGAACTGCCAGAAGTATGGGCATTATTGTTGAATAATCAGGGAAAGCACAAATGAAAAACAGTAAACGGCGAAAAGAGATTCTCAGTAAAATTGACCGCCAGAAGGCCTACGGTTTAAAGGAAGCGATTGAGCTTGTAAAAGAGTGTGCTACTGCAAAGTTTGACGAGACAGTGGAGCTTGCTGTCAGATTGAATGTTGACCCGAGAAAAGCGGATCAGGTTGTTCGCGGTACAGTATCTCTTCCTCACGGAACCGGTAAAAAAATTAAAGTTCTTGTTCTTTGTAAAGAGACTAAGGAGCAGGAGGCCAATGATGCGGGAGCCGATTACGTGGGTCTCGAAGAATTTATTAAGAAAATCGAGGGCGGCTGGGCTGATGTTGATGCCATAGTTGCCACTCCGGATGTTATGAAGGATGTTGGAAAACTCGGGCGTGTTCTCGGGCCGAGAGGGTTGATGCCAAATCCAAAAGCCGGGACAGTTACTAATGATGTCGGTGAAGCAGTTAAGCAGCTTAAAGCTGGAAGAATAGAATACAGAGTGGATAAATATGGAAATATTCATGCTGCTGTCGGTAAGGCGTCTTTTTCTGTTGATGCTTTGGGTGAGAATGTTCGTTCTATAATGGATCAGATAGTTAAAGCCAGACCTTCTGCAGTAAAGGGGAAATATGTGCTTAATATTGCACTTTCGTCCACTATGGGGCCCGGCGTTAAAATTGATGTTGCGGAATTAACTTAAATACAGGTAACTCAAGGATTTATCATGGAAAGACCGGATAAAAAATTAGCAGTTGAAAAGATATCTGATATATTTCAGAATGCGGCAAGTGTGTTTGTAACAGATTATAAAGGTTTGAACGTTGAACAGATAAGTGATTTGAGAAATCAGTGCAGAGAAAATTCTGTTCATTATCTTGTTGTAAAAAACACTCTTGCAAGAATTGCTGCAAAGAATGCTGGTTATGAAGAGATGATTCAGTATTTAAAAGGGCCTTCGGCAATTGCATATAGTTATGATGACCCCTCTGCACCGGCAAGGGTTGTTACAAGTTTTGCAAAAAAAGCTGAGAAACCCACTATAAGATTTTCTCTTTTTGAGGGAAATCTTTACGGCCCTGAAAAAGTTGCGGAGATAGCAGCTTTGCCCACTAAAGATGAACTTTATGCAAAATTGCTTGGCAGTTTAAATTCTCCGATTTCAGGTTTTGTTGGAACATTAAACGGTCTGCTCAGAAAATTTGTTGGAACTCTGCAGGCTGTAAAAGAAGATAAAGAAAAACAAGAGGCATAATACAACGCCGTTTAGGTCGTATTTTAAGTTTGGAGGATAAGGATGACCGAAGAGAAAAAACAGGACGAGGCTGTTGAGGTAGCTGAAGAAAAAGCAGAAGCCAAAGACCTGAGTAAAAATGCTCAAAAAATTCTCGATGCAGTTAAAAAGCTTACTGTCCTTGAACTTGCAGAACTCGTAAAAGCAATGGAAGACGAATTTGGCGTAACAGCCGCTGCTCCAGTTGCTGCAGTTGTTGCAGGCGGAGCGCCTGCAGGCGGAGGCGAGGCTGCACAGGAAGAAAAAAGCGAGTTTGACGTAGTTATCAAAGATTTTGGTTCAAACAAAATTCAGGTAATTAAGACAGTAAGGGCAATTACTGGTCTGGGATTAAAAGAGGCGAAAGAGTTAGTAGAGTCTGCTCCCAATGCCAAGGTTAAAGAAGGCGTAACAAAGGACGAAGCAGAAGATGTTAAGAAGCAGCTTGAAGAGGCTGGCGCCACAATCGAGCTTAAGTAATTAACAGTTGTTTTCCTAATATTTAAGGAGAGTGGTTTTTAAAGCCATGAAATACGTTCAACGTAAAACTTTTGCAAAAATCGAATCTGCAGCAAAGATTCCTGATCTTCTTGATATTCAATTAAAATCATTCAGGGAATTCCTGCAATTCGATGTTGAGCCTTCAAAACGGAAAGTACAGGGCCTGCAGGAAGTATTTTTGGGGCTTTTCCCGATTACAGACACAAGAGAGAACTACATTCTTGAGTTTGTAGAGTACTATGTGGAAGAACCTAAATACACTGTGGAAGAGTGCCGCGAAAGAGGCGTGACTTATGCTGTGCCTATTAAGGCTAAGCTCAGACTTTCCATCAGAGATCCGTACAGTGAGAAAAAAAGGTATGTTGATACAATTGAACAGGTTGTGTATCTCGGATTGTATCCATTTATGACTGAAAAAGGTACCTTTATTGTAAACGGCGCTGAACGTATTATTGTAAACCAGCTTCACCGCTCTCCGGGTGTATTTTTTGACGAAAACGAACTTACAAAGGGCGCAAGAACATTTTCGGCAAGAGTAATTCCTTTCAGGGGATCATGGCTTGAGTTTGTTGTTGATGCCAATGATTTGATGTATGTCTATATCGATCAGGGAAGAAAATTTCATGTCACGACTCTGTTAAGGGCTCTTGGCGGGAGTACCGATGAAGAGATTCTCAGACTTTTTAATATGGTTGAAGAAGTTGAGCTGAAAAGCTCTGAGATTAAGAATTACATCGGGAAAAATGTTTTCTTTAACCGTGATGATGTAGGAATTGTTGATAAGGAAACCGGTGAGATTGTTCTTGAGCACGGATCGCAGCTGACCGAAGAAGTGCTTCCCAAATTAAAAAAGATGGGACTTGAAACCCTTAGTTTTATTGTAACTGACGATCGTGTTGACGGTGCGGATGTTATATACAACACTCTTATTAAGGATGTTGTAAAAACCGAGGAAGATGCAATTGAGGCTATATACAGACAGCTGAGATCCGGTGAGCCGCCTGATATTGAAACTGCTCAATCCTTAATTGAACGGCTTTTCTTTAACCCCAGAAGGTATGATCTGGGCAGAGTCGGAAGGTACAGATTAAATAAAAAGCTTGGTTCCAATGTACCTGAAGATGTAACAGTACTTACAAATGAAGATTTTGTTCTTATAATCAAATATCTTCTTTCTGTAAGAAGCGGTAAAAAACCTACTGATGACATTGATCATCTCGGAAATCGTCGGGTAAAGACAATCGGTGAACAGTACGCAGAGCAGATGAATGTGGGTCTTTCCAGAATGGCAAGAATGATAAGGGAAAGGCTTAACATTGGAGATAGTGAAAAAATCACTCCTCAGGATCTGGTAAATGCCCGTACTGTTATGTCGGTTATTAATACATTCTTTGGTACGAGCCAGCTTTCCCAGTTTATGGATCAGACAAATCCCCTCGCGGAGATGACCCATAAAAGAAGATTGTCTGCATTGGGGCCGGGTGGTCTTACCAGAGAACGTGCGGGATTTGAAGTCAGAGATGTTCACTACTCTCATTACGGGCGATTGTGTCCGATTGAAACTCCCGAAGGTCCAAATATCGGACTTATTTCTTCAATAGCAACTTACGGAAGAATCAATGAGCTGGGCTTTCTGGAAACGCCTTACAGAAAAGTTGTTAAGGGCAGAGTTACAGATGAGATAGTTTATCTGAGCGCTGACAATGAAGAGGATTACATTGTAGCTCAGGCTAATGCACCTGTTGATGAAAAAGGGCGGTTTGTCAAAGACCGTGTTAAAGCAAGGTACAGAGGAGAATTCCCTGAGGTAAAGCCTGAGCAGGTTGACTTTATGGATGTATCTCCTAATCAGATTGTAAGTGCTGCTGCAGCATTAATACCGTTTCTTGAGCATGATGATGCTAACCGTGCGCTTATGGGTTCAAATATGCAAAGGCAGTCTGTTCCTCTTTTAAGGCCTCAGTCGCCTATAGTCGGAACAGGAATGGAAAAGACTGTAGCTGAAGATTCAAGAGCTCTTGTGGTTTCGGAAGTTGATGGTATTGTGACTTATGTTGATTCAAATGTTGTTAAAATAGAGCCTGTCAAAAAGGGTAAGGAATATCTCTTTGATTTTGAGGAGACTAATACTGTAACGTACAGATTAACTAAGTTTCTCAGAACCAATCAGGACACTATGATTAACCAGAGGCCTCTTGTCAATGTAGGCGATAAAGTTAAAAAAGGTGATGTTATTGCAGACGGCTGTGCAACTGAAAAAGGCGAGCTGGCTCTCGGAAGTAATGTTCTTGTTGCTTTTATACCCTGGAGAGGGTATAATTTTGAAGATGCTATTGTTATAAGCGAGCGTGTTGTTAAGGATGATGTTTACACCTCAATTCACATTGAAGAGTTTGAACTTCAGGTAAGGGATACAAAACGCGGCGAAGAAGAGCTTACAAGAGAAATTCCCAATGTTTCCGAAGAAGCAACCAAGGATCTGGATGAAAACGGTATTATAAGAGTAGGTGCTGAAGTTAAGGCCGGAGATATACTGGTTGGAAAGGTTACTCCGAAGGGTGAAACAGAGCCTACCCCCGAAGAAAAACTGCTTAAAGCTATATTCGGAGAAAAGGCAGGAGACGTAAAGGATGCTTCTTTAAAGGCTCCTCCTGGAATGAACGGTATTGTTATTGATACAAAGCTCTTTTCTCTTAAAAAGAGAGATAAAGAGACTAAGAAGCTTGATAAGGAAAGAATTGAAAAGATAGAAGAATTGGGACGCAAAGAGAAAAAACGTGTCTGGGTACTAAGAAATGAAAAAATAAGAACTTTTCTTAAGGGTAAAAAGAGTCTTGGCGTAAGAGAGGAAGAATCTCAAAAGATTGTAGTTAGAAAAGGAGTTGTTTTCTCTGATTCCAATCTTGAAAAGCTTGACTTTGATGTTCTTGACTGGTCAACTCCATGGGCAGAAGGAGAAGACGAGAAAAAGAGTGTGATCTATAAAATTTATGAAGCTTATTATAAAAAATTAAGTCAGATAGACGAAAAATTAAAGAGGGAGCGTGATAAAATTGCAGTAGGAGATGAGCTTCCTCCGGGAATTATAAAACTTGTAAGAGTTTATGTTGCAAGAAAGAGAAAGCTCCAGGTTGGTGATAAGATGGCTGGAAGGCATGGTAATAAGGGCGTTGTTGCCAAGATAGTGCCTGTTGAGGATATGCCGTTTCTGCCGGACGGGACACCTGTTGATATCGTTCTTAACCCTCTCGGAGTTCCTTCAAGAATGAATCTGGGACAGATACTTGAAACTACTCTTGGTTGGGCAGGACAGAAACTGGGCATTAAATACTCAACACCTGTTTTTAACGGAGCAACTGAAGAGGAAATCAAGCAGGAAATAGAAAAAGCAGGTATTTCACCTGATGGTAAGAGTGAGCTTTTTGACGGTAAAACCGGGGATAAATTTGACCAGCGTGTTACTGTCGGATGTATTTATATGATGAAACTTTCACATCTCGTTGAAGATAAAATTCATGCAAGATCTATTGGCCCTTATTCACTTATTACACAGCAGCCCCTGGGCGGTAAAGCTCAGTTCGGAGGCCAGAGATTCGGAGAGATGGAAGTCTGGGCACTTGAAGCTTACGGTGCGGCTCATACTCTGCAGGAAATCCTTACTGTAAAGTCGGATGATGTAAGGGGAAGAGCAAAAACTTACGAAGCAATTGTAAAAGGAGAGAACTTGCCGGTTCCAGGAATACCGGAGTCTTTCTATGTACTTATAAAAGAATTAAACGGACTCGGCCTTGATGTCGAGTTACGGTAGTTTATACCTCATGGAGGTGAGTGGTTTTGTCAGTTGACCTGAAAAATAGAGGTTTTAGCAGTATATCCCTTAATCTTGCTTCACCTGATACAATTTTCAGCTGGAGCAGAGGGGAAGTTCTGAAGCCGGAAACTGTAAATTATCGCTCTTATAAGCCTGAAAAAGACGGTCTTTTCTGTGAAAAGATATTCGGGCCTGTAAAAGATTATGAGTGTCATTGCGGTAAATACAAAAGAATCAGGTATAAAGGCATAATTTGTGATCGTTGTGGTGTTGAAGTTACAACCAAGTCCGTAAGAAGAGAGAGAATGGGACACATCTCTCTTGCTGTGCCTGTTGTTCATATTTGGTATTTCAGGTCCATACCCTCTAAGATCGGATATATTCTCGGTATGTCAACCAGTGAACTGGAAAGAGTTATATACTATGAGTCATACGTTGTTGTTAATCCCGGTTCAACAGGTCTTGAATATAAGCAGCTCCTTACAGAAGAAGAGTATGTATCTGTAAAAGAAGAACTCAGGTTAAAAGCAGGTCAGGAATCCACGGACGAGTTCGAAGAAGAAGAGGAAGAGTTTACAGCTCTTATGGGTGGAGAAGCAATCAGACAGCTTCTTACTCATGTTGATATTGACGATCTGTCAAGAGATCTCCGTGCAAAGCTGAAAATTACAACTTCTGGTCAGGCAAAAAGAGAGATCTTAAAGCGTCTTGAAGTTATTGAGGCATTCAGGAAAACAGAAAGTGGAAAGCCGAACAAACCGGAATGGATGGTAATGTCTGTTATTCCTGTAATTCCGCCGGAACTTCGTCCTCTTGTTCCTCTTGAGGGTGGAAGATTTGCAACTTCAGATCTGAACGATCTTTACAGGCGTGTTATTATCAGAAATAACAGGCTGAAAAAGCTTCTTGAAATTAAGGCTCCGGAAGTAATTTTGAGAAACGAAAAAAGAATGCTTCAGGAAGCTGTTGATTCTCTGTTTAATAACGGAAAACGAAGAGCTGCAGTAAGAGGTGAGGGTAACAGACCTCTTAAGTCCTTATCTGATATGCTCAAGGGAAAACAGGGCAGGTTCCGTCAGAATCTTCTTGGAAAGCGTATTGATTATTCCGGACGATCCGTTATTGTGGTTGGTCCTGAATTAAAAATGGATCAGTGCGGGCTTCCCAAGGAGATGGCTCTTGAATTGTTTAAACCCTTTATTATCAAAGAGTTGGTACAGCGTGGTTTTGTTAAAACAGTCAAGTCGGCCAAAAAGCTTGTGGAAAGAAGAGATGATGAGGTTTGGGATATTCTGGAGCAGATAATTCAGGATCATCCTGTTATGTTAAACAGAGCTCCTACACTTCACAGGCTTGGTATTCAGGCTTTTCAGCCCATACTGGTTGAGGGTAAAGCAATTTCCATTCATCCTTTGGTATGTGCTGCTTTTAATGCAGATTTTGACGGTGACCAGATGGCAGTTCATGTGCCTCTTGCTGTTGAAGCGCAGATGGAAGCAAAACTTTTAATGCTTTCAAGTCATAACATACTTTCTCCTGCAAACGGACGTCCTCTTGCAATCCCCAGTCAGGATATTGTTCTCGGGAGCTACTACCTTACTAAAACGAAAGAAGGTGACACAGGAGAAGGACTTGTTTTTGCAGATCCGGATGAAGTGATGATTGCGTTTAATGACGGCAAAGTGGGACTGCATGCAAGAATAAAAGTCCGGATTAAAGGTGAAATTATTGAAACCACTACGGGCCGTGTTATTTTCAATCAGGTGGTGCCGGAAGAAGTGGGGTATATAAACGAGCTTCTTACAAAAAAGAGAATAGAATCAATTGTTGATCAGACATACAAATCCGTAGGCAATAAGAAGACAGTTGAATTTCTGGATAATCTTAAAGCTCTCGGGTTCTATTATGCAATGAAAGCAGGTGTAACAATTGGTGTTGACGATGCAATTATTCCGGAAGAAAAAGAGAAGCTTGTTAAAGAATCAACTGAGACAGTAGAAAAAATCAGAAGTCTGTACGAAAAGGGTGTTATTACAGACGGTGAAAGATATAATAAAGTTATTGATGTGTGGACAAGAACCACAAACCTTATAGCAACTAATCTTTTTGATCACTTAAAGGATTCTGAAGATGGGTTTAATCCCATTTACATGATGGCAGATTCCGGTGCAAGGGGAAGTAAGGAGCAGATACGTCAGCTGGCAGGTATGAGAGGTCTGATGGCCAAACCGCAGAAAAAACTTACTGGCGGTGCAGGAGAGATTATCGAATCGCCCATTACTGCTAATTTCCGTGAAGGCCTTTCTGTTCTTGAATACTTTATTTCAACACATGGTGCAAGAAAAGGTCTTGCTGATACTGCTCTTAAAACAGCTGATGCAGGATACCTGACAAGAAGACTTGTGGATGTTGCGCAGGATGTGATAATTTCAGAAATTGATTGCGGAACAATAATGGGCCTTCATGTGGGGGATTTAAAAGAAGGCGAAGAGGTAATTGAACCGCTGCGTGACCGTATTCTCGGCAGAGTGACTTCGGAAGATATTTTTGATCCTGAAACAGGGGAAATTATTGTTGAGTCCGGAGTTCTTATAGATGAAGACCTTGCTGATATGATTGTTGCCAGAGGTGTTGAGACTGTTGGTATCCGTTCTGTGTTAACGTGTGAATCAGAACGGGGTGTATGCGCCAAATGTTACGGAAGGAACCTTGCAACAGGAAGACCTGTTACAATAGGTGAAGCAGTCGGTGTTATGGCTGCACAGTCAATAGGCGAGCCCGGTACTCAGCTTACTTTAAGAACGTTCCATATCGGTGGTACTGCAAGCAGAATTGCAGCAGAGTCTGAAGTCGTTGCAAAGGAAGACGGTATTGTAAAACATGAGAATATAAAATCTGTAACTCAGAAAGACGGTACTGTTATTTCTCTGCGCCGTAACGGACAATTAAAGCTTTTTGATAAAGATAACCGTGTGATTTCGACCTTTATCGTGCCTTACGGAGCACAGATACTTGTTCAGGAAGACCAGAAAGTTGAAAAAGGTCAGACCCTGTTCAGATGGGATCCATATACTGATACTATCCTGACAAATACTGACGGTTTTGTTGAGTATGTTGATATTAAAGAAGGTGAAACCTACAGAGAAGAAGTTGATGATGTAACAGGCCAGAGACAGCTTGTTGTTATTGAGTCAAGAAACAGGGATTTAAATCCCCACATAGATATTCTTGATAAAGACGGCAATAAACAGGGGTCGTACATTATACCAACGGGTTCTCACCTTATGGTAAAGGATAAGCAGGAAGTAAGCGCAGGTGATGTACTTGTCAAGATTCCGCGGGAGATAAGCAAAACCCGCGATATTACAGGTGGTCTGCCAAGAGTGGCTGAGCTGTTTGAAGCAAGAAAGCCAAAGGATCCTGCAATAGTAAGTGAAATTGAAGGAACTGTCAAGTTCGGACAGGTTCGCAAAGGAGTCAGGAAAGTAATTGTTGAATCTCCGGACGGTACTGATTCAAAAACATACATTATACCATACGGAAAACATCTGCTGGTTCATGAAGGTGATTATGTTAATGCAGGTGAGAAGCTTTCTGAAGGTTCGGTTGTGCCTCATGATATTCTTGCAATCCTTGGTGCTAATAAGGTCCAGGAATATCTTGTAAATGAAATTCAGGAAGTTTACAGGCTTCAGGGCGTAAGAATCAGTGATAAACATATTGAAGTAATTGTGCGCCAGATGCTTAGGAAAGTGCGGGTTGAAGATCCGGGCGATACTGATCTGCTGGAACGTTCTGAAATAGATAAGCACAGATTCCTGAAGGTAAATGATGAGATAATGAGTAAAGTTGTTATTGAGGATGCCGGAGATACAGGGTTCAGAGAAGGCGATGTTGTGGAAAGAGCCAAAGTTCTTGTAGAAAACAGCGAGGTTGAATCAGAGGGTAAGGAGCCTGCCAAATTCAGGCCTGCAAGACCTGCTACATTCAGGCCAATGCTGCTTGGTATTACAAAAGCTTCTCTGGGGACAGATTCGTTTATCTCTGCAGCTTCATTCCAGGAAACAACAAGAGTTTTAACCAATGCAGCCATAAGAGGAAGTGTTGACAGGCTTGCAGGTTTAAAAGAAAACGTAATTATGGGTAATTTGATCCCTGCAGGTACAGGACTCAGAAAGTTCAGAGATTTAAGAGTCTGGAAAAAGGGAGCAATGGACGACAATAAAGATGAGAGCCTGCTGGAAAAAGAGGCTCAGGATACAGTGAAATAAGTTAAGTTTTAAGGAGGATTCTTTGCCGACACTGAATCAGCTTGTAAGAAAAGGCAGAAAAGTTATCCAGAAAAAGAATAAGGCGCCGGCTTTAACAAGCTGTCCCCAAAGAAGAGGTGTGTGTACAAGAGTATATACTACCACACCAAAAAAACCGAATTCAGCGCTGCGAAAAGTAGCAAGAGTGCGGCTTACAAACGGGTTCGAGGTAACTGCATACATTCCCGGTGAAGGGCACAACCTTCAGGAGCACTCTATAGTACTTATCAGAGGCGGAAGAGTTAAAGATTTACCGGGTGTAAGATATCACATTGTAAGAGGTACATACGATACCAGCGGTGTGGAAGATCGTAAGAACGGTAGATCAAAATACGGTGTAAAAAGAAAGAAGTAGTAACGGAGTTACGTAAATGCCGAGAAGAAGACGAGTACCAAAAAGAAAAGTTTTACCAGATCCTGTATATCATCAGGAGATCGTTACTAAATTTATTAACGGCCTGATGAAAGGCGGGAAGAGGAGCCTTGCTGAAGATATTTTCTATTCTGCTATGGATATCATAGAGAAGAGAACCGGAGACAAAGGGATTGATGTGTTCCACAAGGCGATTGAAAATGTTAAACCCATTATTGAGGTAAAATCAAGAAGGGTCGGAGGAGCGACATATCAGGTTCCTGTAGAAATTCCGTCCAACAGAAGGGCAGCGCTGGCTTTCAGATGGGTTATTAATTTTTCTCGTGCAAGATCCGAAAAAACTATGGCTGAGCGTCTTGCAGGAGAGCTGATTGATGCCTCTAAGAAAGAGGGTACATCAATTAAAAAGAGAGAAGATGTACATAAAATGGCTGAAGCGAACAAAGCTTTTGCTCATTTCAGATGGTAACAGGAAAATAGAAAGAGAAACAGGTAATGCAGAACAGGTATCCCTTAAAAAATGTGCGTAATATCGGAATAATGGCGCATATTGATGCAGGGAAAACTACAACAACCGAAAGAATCCTTTTTTATACGGGAAAGGTTCACCGTATGGGAGAGGTGCATGACGGTGCTGCAACCATGGACTGGATGGAACAGGAGAAGGAAAGAGGTATTACTATAACTTCTGCTGCAACAACCTGTTTCTGGCGCGATATTCAGATAAATATTATTGATACACCTGGCCATGTTGATTTCACTGTAGAAGTGGAAAGATCTCTCAGAGTTCTGGACGGAGCAGTTGCAATTTTCTGCGGTGTCGCAGGAGTTGAGCCTCAGTCTGAAACCGTCTGGAGGCAGGCGGATAAATATCATGTGCCGAGAGTGGCTTTTGTTAATAAAATGGACAGGATTGGCGCTGATTTTTACAATGTACTGGCAATGATTAAAGAGAGACTCGGAGCTAAGCCTGTAGCAGTTCAGATTCCTGTAGGCCAGGGTGAATCATTTAAAGGGATCATAGATCTTATTAAAATGAAGGCTATTATTTATAAAGAAGAAAGCCTTGGAGCTGAGTGGGAAGAGACTGATATACCTGAAGATTTTCAGAAAAAAGCTGAAGAGTACCGTCACAATATGCTTGAAATTATTGCTGAATGCAGTGATGTTGTAATGGAAAAGTATGTGGAAGGTATTGAACCTGACGAAAAGGAGATCACTCAGGCATTAAGAAGCGGAACTCTGTCGTACGAATTTGTACCTGTGCTGTGCGGTTCGGCTCTTAAAAACACAGGTGTGCAGATGCTTCTGGATGCAGTTGTGGATTATCTTCCTTCTCCTCTTGATGTGCCTGATGTAGAGGGTATTGATCCTAAAAAAGATAAGGTTATTACAAGAAAAACAAGTGATGAAGAGCCATTTGCCGCACTTGCATTTAAAATCGCAACAGATCCTTATGTTGGTAAATTGACCTATTTCCGTGTTTATTCGGGAGTGGCAAAAGCAGGTTCTTATGTACTTAATCCCAGAGCTGGTAAGAAAGAAAGACTTGGAAGAATTTTGCAGCTTCATGCAAATAAAAGAACAGACAAAGAATATGTGTTTGCAGGGGATATTGCTGCAGCAGTGGGTTTAAGATTTACAAAAACCGGAGACACTCTTTGTGATACAAAAGAGCCCATAGCTTTGGAGTCAATGGAATTCCCGGAACCTGTTATATCTGTTGCAATTGAACCTAAAACAAAGGCTGATCAGGATAAGCTTGATGAAGCACTCAGAAGTTTAATGGATGAAGACCCGACTTTCCGTGTCAAAACCGATGAAGATACAGGCCAGACAATTATTTCCGGAATGGGCGAACTTCATCTTGAAATTATTACTGACAGGTTGTTCAGAGAGTTTTCCGTAAAAGCCAATGTAGGTAAGCCTCAGGTGTCTTACAGAGAAACAATTAAAAAGTCTGTTGAAGCTGAAGGAAGATTTGTAAGACAAACCGGTGGTAAAGGGCAGTACGGACATGTTGTTATTTATCTCGAACCTGCACCAAGAGGAAGTGGTTTTATTTTTGAAAACAGAATTACAGGCGGAGTAATACCGAAACAGTTTATCCCGTCAGTGGAAAAAGGGATAAAAGATTCTTTAAACAGCGGCTGGTTAGCAGGATATCCCATTGTTGATATAAAGGTTACATTAATAGACGGCTCGTATCATCCTGTAGATTCAAATGAAATGTCTTTTGAAGCTGCCGGGTCAATGGCCCTTCAGGATGGTTTTCAGAAAGCTGAACCGGTTTTGCTTGAACCCATAATGAAGGTGGAAGTTGTTTTACCTGAGGATTACCTTGGAGATGTAATGGGGGATCTGAATGCCAGAAGAGGTCAGATAAAGGGTATGCATCAGAGAAAGGATTCTCACATTATAAGCGCTTCTGTACCTTTAAGCGAAATGTTCGGTTATGCAACGGATCTGAGATCCAAGACACAGGGCAGAGCTGTCTATACAATGCAGTTTTCTCATTATCAGGAAGTAAACGAAGAAGAATCAAAGAAAATATTAGAAAGAATAAGAGGGTTTATTTAAACCCGTAATTAATGGAGGAAATTATCCATGGCTAAGGAAAAGTTTGAGCGTTCGAAGCCGCATGTAAACATAGGAACCATAGGTCACGTAGATCACGGGAAGACCACATTAACAGCGGCAATAACCATGTATCTTGCACAGCAGGGCAAAGCAGAGGTAAAGAAGTACGAAGAGATAGATAATGCCCCTGAAGAGAAGGCACGTGGAATAACCATAAACACAGCGCATGTAGAGTATGAGACAGACAATCGTCACTATGCACATGTTGACTGTCCGGGTCATGCGGATTACATTAAGAATATGATAACCGGAGCAGCTCAGATGGACGGAGCAATTCTTGTGGTATCAGCAGCAGACGGTCCCATGCCTCAGACGAGAGAGCACATACTTCTTGCAAGACAGGTAAACGTACCGTCCATAGTAGTGTATTTGAATAAGACGGATCAGGTAGATGATCCTGAATTAATAGAGCTGGTGGAGCTTGAGTTAAGAGAGCTGTTATCAGCATATGAATTTCCCGGAGACGATATTCCAATAATCAAAGGCAGTGCGTTAAAGGCCATGGAAAAGGGAGTATCCGGAGATTTTGAAGGATCGGAATGGGATTCTATCCGAGAGCTTATAGACACAATAGACAGTTACATACCTACACCATCAAGAGATATTGACAAGCCGTTTTTGATGCCTGTTGAAGATGTGTTCAGTATCACAGGTAGAGGTACAGTAGGAACAGGCCGTATAGAGCGCGGAATGGTCAAAGTAGGTGACGAGGTAGAGATAGTAGGACTTGGAGCCCACCGTAAGACAGTAGTAACCGGAGTAGAGATGTTCCGTAAGCTTCTTGATGAAGGCCAGGCAGGTGACAATGTAGGTCTTCTTCTCCGCGGAGTAGATAAAGATGAGCTTAAGCGCGGTATGGTAGTGGCAAAAGTTGGAAGCATTACCCCTCATACCAAGTTTGAAGGTCAGGTATACGTATTAAAGAAAGAAGAAGGCGGTCGTCATACACCGTTTTTCCCGGGATACAGGCCACAGTTTTTCTTCAGGACTACAGATGTAACAGGTTCTATTACTCTTCCTGAAGGAGTAGAGATGGTAATGCCCGGAGATAACATAGACATGACAGTAGAGTTAATAGAGCCAATAGCAATGGAAGAAGGTCTTCGTTTTGCAATCAGAGAAGGCGGAAGAACTGTTGGCGCAGGTGTTGTCGGTAAAATTATTGAATAGCAATAAGTTGATAGAGGAGTAAATAAATCGTGGCTGGTCAAACAATTCGCATCAAATTAAAAGCGTATGATCATAATCTCATAGATAAATCCACTGAGAGGATTGTGAAAACCGCAAAAACTACAGGTGCTGCAATTTCAGGTCCAATTCCTCTTCCTACGAGGAAGACTGTTTACACAGTTTTGAGGTCGCCTCATGTGGATAAAAAATCGAGAGAGCAGTTTGAGACAAGGATTCATAAGAGACTCATAGACATTCTGAATGCATCACCCAAGACTGTTGATGCGTTAATGAAATTAGAATTGCCGGCCGGAGTCGATGTTGAAATAAAAGTTTGAGATTGTACAGGGATAACGTGAAATGAGTGGTATTTTAGGGAAAAAAATTGGCATGACACGCTTTTTTGAAGAGTCTGGACGCTCAGTACCAGCAACTCTCATAGAAGCCGGACCATGCCCGGTAGTACAGATTAAGACAAAAGACAAAGATGGTTACAGTGCTGTCCAGCTGGGTTTTATTGAGCAGAAAATAAAGCGTGTAAACAAGCCCAAATTAGGACACTTTAAAAAAACCGAAATCCCGCCTCACAGAGTTTTAAGGGAGTTCCGTGATTTTAAACTGGATGTCAAAGAAGGCGATAAGATAAGTGTTGATATCTTTACTGTAGGGCAGAAAGTGAAAATTACCGGAATTTCAAAAGGCGGTGGATTTGCCGGTGTTGTAAAAAGGCACGGTTTCAGCGGAGGTCCAAAATCCCACGGACAGTCTGACAGGTTAAGAGCACCCGGTTCTATTGGACAGTCAGCTACGCCCAAAAGGGTGTTAAAAGGCTTAAAAATGGCCGGTCGTCGAGGAGGAAACAGGATAACTGTTAATAACCTTGAAATTTTAAAGGTAATTCCCGACAGAAATCTTCTGCTTGTCAAGGGCGGAGTCCCGGGTGCAAGAAACAGTATCTTGGAGATTCGGAATTAGGGAAACAGCGAATAGGTGGTAGTGTGAAACTCGACGTATACAAAATTGACGGGTCCAAATCAGGTGAGCAGATAGAGCTCAGCAAAAAGGTATTTGGAATAGAACCCAATGACCATGCCATTTGGCAGGCAATTACAATTGAGGCTTCAAATAAACGCCTTGGACTTGCAGCTACCAAGAACAGATCAAAGGTTCAGGGTGGCGGTAAAAAACCGTGGCGTCAAAAGGGAAGGGGAACTGCAAGAGCAGGTACAATAAGATCACCTCTCTGGGTAGGCGGAGGAAGAGTTTTCGGACCAACTCCACATACCTATAAAAAGTCTCTGCCTAAAAAGGTAAAAAAGCTTGCAAGATGTTCAGCTCTTTCTTACAAGGCAAAAGAGAACAACATTATTGCTGTTGAAGATTTTACCTTTGAGAAGCCTAAAACAAAACAGATGTATGATCTTTTACAGAGTTTAAACTTAGCAGATAACAAAGTATTGCTGCTTGTGAATGATACTGACAGAAATGTCTATCTGTCAGGTAGAAATATAGTTAATTTCAGTGTTAAAAGATCAGATGAATTTTCAATCTATGATGTTGTTAAAGCTGATAAGGTTGTGGTTCATAAAAGCGCCATACAAAAGTTAAATGAGGGCCTAAGCAAGTGAAGTCAAACAGGAAAGTAATTATTCATCCCCTGGTAACTGAAAAGATGTCGGGACTTCAGGAAACCGAAAACAAAGTGGCTTTTGTTGTAGACAAAAAGGCAAATAAAATTGAAATTAAGCATGCTGTTGAGAAAGGCTACAATGTTAAAGTTAAAAAAGTTGCCACAATGAATTTTATGGGGAAATTGAAAAAACAGGGCAGGTTTGAAGGCAGACGGCCTAATTGGAAGAAGGCTGTTGTTACACTGCATGAAGGATTTACAATAGACTTTTTTGAGGGTACTTAAGATATGCCAGTAAAGAGTTTTAGACCGAGAACACCGTCACAGAGGTACAAAACAGTATCTACGTTTGAAGAGATTACCAAGGACAGACCTGAGAAATCTCTGGTTAAGTCCTTCGGTAAAAAGGCCGGACGTAACAATCTGGGACGGGTAACTATGAGACGCAGAGGCGGAGGCCACAAACGTCTTTATAGAATTATTGATTTTAAGAGGAATAAAGACAATATTCCTGCAAAAGTTGTAGCAATTGAATATGATCCCAACAGAACTGCCCGTATTGCTCTTTTATTTTATGTTGACGGAGAAAAGAGATACATCCTTGCTCCGAGAGGTTTAAAAGTCGGGGATTCTGTAATGTCCGGTGACAATGCGGATGTTAGTGTAGGTAATATGCTTCCTCTTGAAAAGATTCCATTTGGAACCGATGTGCACAATATTGAGATGTACCCCGGCGGAGGTGGAATTCTTGTAAGAGGTGCAGGCACTTCTGCGCAGCTTATGGCAAGAGAAGGCAAGTATGCTCTTCTTAAATTACCGTCCGGGGAAGTAAGAATGGTTCTTTCAAAGTGCCGTGCAACCATAGGGCAGGTTGGAAATGAGGATCATGTAAATATTAAAATCGGTAAGGCAGGAAGATCCAGATGGCTCGGAAGGCGCCCCAAGGTTAGGGGAGTTGTTATGAATCCCATTGACCATCCTATGGGTGGAGGTGAAGGGAAATCTTCCGGAGGAAGACATCCTACAACACCATGGGGTAAAAAGACCAAGGGTCTAAAAACCCGTAAAAAGGGTAAGAAATCAGACAAATACATCGTTAAAAAACGTAGAGGATAAAGGAAGTATAGGATGGCTCGTTCCATTAAAAAAGGTCCGTATATTGATCAGAAATTATTGGCAAAGATTGAGAAATTGAATCAGTCTAACACCAAAAAGGTTGTAAAAACCTGGGCAAGAAGAAGTATGATTCCTCCTGAATTTGTGGGACATACAATTGCCATTCATAACGGGAAGAAATTTATCCCTGTATTTATCACAGAAAATATGGTGGGGCATAAACTGGGAGAGTTTTCTCCGACCAGAACTTTTAGAACCCACAGCACCAAGAAGGCTGATAGAAAATAGTATAAAATGGTGAGTATCTAAGAGAGTGAGATTCTGTAATGGAAGCAAAAGCAGTTGCAAGATATGTTAGAATGTCTCCTCGTAAGGTCAGGCTTGTAGCAGACCTTGTACGGGGAAAGTCTGTAGGGCAGGCGCTCAATATCCTGCATTTTACGCAGAAGAGAAGCGCCCTTCCGGTAGAAAAGTTACTTCGTTCTGCAGTGGCAAATATGATGAACAAAGAAGAAGCGTCTAAGTTAGAGCCTGAAGACCTTTTTGTAAAGACTATTTTTGTAGACGAAGGTCCTATGATGAAGAGGTTCAGGCCGAGAGCTATGGGTAGGGCAACCATGATTAGAAAACGTTTTTCACATATTACAATTGTGGTTTCAGACGCACCTGCAAAAGAATAATGGAGGATATGTTTTTTGGGACAGAAGGTACATCCAATCGGATTGAGACTCGGTATTAATAAATCCTGGAAATCTCTTTGGTTTGACGAGAAAAATTTTGCAAAGAAACTCCAGGAAGACCTTATGCTGCGTAAATATATTCAAAAACGTATGCCAAATGCCGGGATTTCAAATGTTGAAATTAAAAGGACGCCAAAAAGAATTACATTAACAATCCATACTTCACGTCCGGGTATTGTTATTGGGAAAAAAGGAGCTGAGGTTGATAAATTGAAAGAGGAGCTCCAGAGAATTACTTCCCAGAATGTTCAGGTTAATATTCATGAAATAAAAAGACCTGAACTGGATGCATATCTTGTTGCTGAGAATGTTGTGCGTCAGCTTGAGTCAAAGATTTCTTTCCGCAGGGCAATGAAACGCGCAATAACATCAACAATGAGAATGGGAGCCGAAGGCGTAAGAATAAGATGTTCGGGCAGACTTGGCGGTGCAGAAATGGCCAGAGTTGAACAGTACAGAGAAGGAAGAATTCCTCTTCATACTTTGCGTGCTGATATTGATTATGCCCAGATCGAAGCAAATACAACTTACGGAATAATCGGTGTAAAAGTGTGGATTTGTAAAGGTGAGATAGTTTAAAATCATCATTTATAAATATATTAATGATGATTGAATGAGATTGATGAGGAGTAACTAGTTATGTTAATGCCGTCAAAGGTAAAATGGAGAAAGCCACAACGCGGCCGGATGAGAGGAAAGGCTTACAGAGGGTCAAAAATCTCTTTTGGTACCTACGGCCTTAAAGCACAGCAACCCGGTTGGATTAACAGCCGGCAGATTGAGGCTGCACGTGTTGCTATGACAAGGCATATTAAAAGAGGCGGGAAATTGTGGATAAGAATATTTCCCGATAAAGCTGTAACTACAACGCCGGCTGAAACGCGTATGGGTAAAGGAAAAGGATCACCCGAGTACTGGGTAGCAGTAATAAAACCGGGCAGGATTTTGTTTGAACTGGAAGGCGTTCCTTTTCATACGGCAAAAGAGGCGTTAAGGTTAGCTTCATATAAATTGCCTATAAAAACAAAGTTCGTATCAACTATAAAAGAGGGGAATGAGTCGTGATAAAAATGGACGAAATCCGGCAGATGCCTCTTGATGAAATAAAAATTCGGCTTGAGGATACAGAAGAAGAACTTTTAAATCTTCAATACCAGTTGGCTTTGCATCAATTGGACAATCCTCTTAAAGTCCGTAACCTGAGAAAAGATGTAGCCAGGCTGAAAACTGTTATAAGAGAGTATGAACTGGGTCTCAGGCAGGATAAGAAGGCTCAGAGCTGAGGAGAAGGGTATGACTACCGGAAGATCACATAGAAAAAGTGTAATAGGAAAAGTTGTAAGTAATAAGATGGATAAATCTATTACGGTTCAGGTAACGAGAAGATTTCGCCATCCTTTATACGGAAAGATGGTTACAAAAACATCTAAGTTTATGGCGCATGACGAAGAAAACCAGTGCACAGTTGGCGATACTGTACAGATAACAGAAACCAGACCTTTAAGCAGAAAAAAAAGATGGCGTCTGGTGAAAATTATTGAAAAAGCACAATAAGGTTTGACGGAGAAAGATAATGATTCAACAAGAAACAAGATTAAACGTTGCTGACAATACCGGAGCCAAAAAGGTTCAGTGTATAAAGGTTTTGGGCGGCTCTAAAAGAAGATACGGGTCAGTCGGCGATATTATTATAGTATCGGTCAAAAGTGCAATCCCCGGCGGTTCGGTTAAAAAAGGCGATATCAGTAGAGCTGTTATTGTCAGAACAAAAAAAGAGATATCAAGACCTGATGGCACATATCTTCGTTTTGATGATAATGCGGTTGTTTTGATTAATGACCAGGGTGAGCCAAAAGGGACAAGAATATTTGGCCCGGTTGCTAGGGAATTGAGAGAAAAACAATTTATGAAGATTGTTTCTCTCTCACCGGAAGTACTTTAAACGGCTATTGGAGTAGGTAGATGAAGATTGTTAAAGGTGATACAGTATTGGTAACAGCGGGAAATCATAAGGGCCAGCAGGGCAAGGTCCTGAAAGTATTTCCAAAAGAGGGCAAGGTTATTGTTGAAGGTGTTAATTTTATTAAGAGACACACAAGACCTTCTCAGAAAAACCAGCAGGGAGGAATTCTTGAAAAAGAGGCTCCTATACATGCTTCAAACCTGATGGTTATCTGCCCCAAGTGTAATGAAGCAGTACGCATTGGCCGTAAGATTCTTGATGACGGGAAACGTGTAAGAGTTTGTAAAAATTGCGGAGAAATGTTAACTACTACTGCGTAAAGCAGGACAAAGGAGATTTTGGATAGATGGCTAAACAAGGTAAGGCAAAAGTACCGCGGTTATTCGAAAAGTATAAGAAGGAAATTATTCCGCACCTGCAGAAAAAGTTTGGTTATAAAAATGTAATGCAGGCACCAAAAATAACAAAGATTTCTTTGAATATCGGCGTGGGAGAAGGCCCTCAGGATCAAAAACTTCTGGACGCTGCTGTTGAAGATTTAACAACAATTGCAGGACAGAAGGCTGTTATTACAAGGGCTAAAAAGGCTATCTCGAATTTTAAGATCAGGCAGGGATATCCCATTGGATGCAGAGTTACATTGAGAAGAGAAAGAATGTACGAATTTTTAGAGCGCCTTTTGAATGTTGCTCTGCCTCGTGTTCGAGATTTCCGCGGTGTAAGCAACAGTGGTTTTGACGGAAAAGGTAATTATACTCTTGGTATAAAAGAACAGATTATTTTTCCTGAGATAAGTCACGATAAGGTTGTAAAGATCCGTGGCCTTAATGTTACTTTTGTTACAACAGCAAAAACTGATGAAGAGGCTTACGAATTATTAAAAGAGTTTGGGATGCCTTTTAGAAAAAAGGCATAAATATCGTAAAATTAAGGAGTTATAGGTGGCTAAAAAAGCGCTCATAGCAAAGTCAAAGAGACCTCAAAAATTCAAGGTTAGAGAGTATCACAGATGCAGCAGATGCGGCAGACCCAGAGGATACCTGCGTAAATTTGATCTTTGCAGAATTTGTTTCCGAGAGCTGGCGTCATCAGGTGAGATTCCTGGTGTACGCAAGGCGAGTTGGTAAGCTAGTTAAAAGATTGTTTTCTTGGGAGTAACTAAATGTCAATGACAGATCCGATTGCTGATTATTTAACACGCATCCGTAATGCTATAAGGGTGCAGAAAAACAAGGTAGATATACCTGCATCAAATATTCTTAAGGGTATTACAAAAATACTTCTTGATGAAGGATATATTAAAAGTTTTACTGAAATAGAGGATGATAAGCAGGGTATAATTCGTATTTACCTTAAATACGATAAAGACAGAAGAAGTGCAATTACAGGTCTTAAAAGAATAAGTACTCCTGGTTACAGGCAGTACGTTAGTGTGGATGATATCCCCAGAATAATGAACGGACTTGGAATTGCTGTTCTTTCCACTTCAAAGGGAGTTATCACTGATAAGCGTGCAAAAAAAGAAAATATCGGTGGTGAAGTTCTCTGCGGTATTTGGTAAATATGGTTAAAGAGTAAAAGGAGTGACGATTGTCTAGAGTAGGAAAACAGCCCATCAGTATCCCTCAGGGTGTAGAAGTTGAACAAAAAGGGGATGTTGTAATTGTTAAAGGGCAGAAAGGTCAGTTGGAAGAGAATATCCATCCTGACATGAAAATTGTGATTAAAGACGGCGTGTTAACTGTTGAGCGCCCTGATGACAACCGTTTTAACAGGGCTCTGCACGGATTAACCAGATCTTTGATTTATAATATGGTTGTTGGTTTAACTGAAGGATTTCAGAAAGCTCTTGAAATAGTTGGAGTCGGATACAGAGCGGAATTAAAAGGCAGGTCTCTTGTTCTGCTGCTTGGGTATTCTCATCCTATTTATTTTGTACCGCCTGAAGATATCACAATTGAAGTTCCTGCACCAACAAAAATTATTGTTAAGGGAGTAAGTAAACAATTGGTTGGTCAGGTAGCTGCTAAAATTCGTTCGTTCAGACCGCCAGAACCGTATAAAGGCAAGGGAATCAGGTATGAAGGAGAACATGTAAGAAGAAAAGCAGGCAAGGTTAATGTATAGCATTTTACCGGCGAATTAGAACAGTAAAGGTTTGTTAAAAATGAGAACAAAGGTATCACCAAGAGAAGTACGCAGAAGAAGAATAAAAAAGCATATCAGAAAAAGAGTGCTTGGAACACCGGAGCGTCCGCGTCTTGTTGTTTCAAGAAGTCTGAAACATGTTTTTGCACAGATAGTTGATGATGTTAATCAAAAGACGCTTATCGGTATATCAAGCAGCTCTAAAAAGTATGCTTCTTTATTAAAGGATGCAAAAGATAAAAAAGATGCAGCAAGAATAATCGGTGAGGAAATTGCCAAGCTGGCTGCAGAGAAAAAGATAGAAACAGTAGTTTTTGACAGAAACGGATATTTGTATCACGGCAGAGTTAAAGCTCTGGCAGACGGCGCACGTAAAGGTGGGCTCAAATTTTAATAGAGTTAGTTAGGAGTTAAATCTAACAAACGGAGAAAGTTTTGGAACGTATTAATCCAAGTGATCTTGACTTAAAAGAGCGGGTTGTTCATATAAACCGCGTTGCAAAAGTTGTTAAAGGCGGAAGAAGGTTCAGTTTTAATGCTATTGTTGTTGTAGGAGACGGAAACGGCATAGTTGGTGTAGGTCTTGGTAAGGCAAGAGAACTGACATATGCAATTTCAAAAGGTTCCGAGAACGCAAAAAAGAATCTTTTCAGAATTCCGCTTATTAACGGAACTATTCCTCATCCGGTAATAGGTAAATTCGGAGCAGGACGCGTGCTTTTAAAACCGGCTTCCCCTGGTACCGGTGTAATTGCAGGAGGTGCTGTAAGGGCTGTTGTTGAATCTGTTGGTATTCAGGATATTCTGACCAAATCTCTTGGTTCAGCTAATCCACACAATGTTGTAAAAGCTACAATGGAAGCTCTTTTGCAGCTCAGGGATGCGCGTATTGTTGCAAAACAGCGTACAAAAAATGTACTTGAAATTTTTGAGTAATAAACAATAAGGTTAATTAAGAATTATGGCAAAGCTCAGAATTACACAGATTAGAAGCGCTATTAGGCGTGGTAAAAAACAGAAAGCTACAATTAAAGCTCTGGGAATACACAGACTGCATCATACGGTAGAACATGACGACAATCCTGTTATCCGGGGTATGATCAGACGTGTAACTCATCTGGTTAAAGTAGAAGAAGTTAAATAGAATTGTTAAGAGATTTTGCTGATAGAGGAGAATTATGGATTTAAGCAGTTTACATTTTGCCCCTGGTGCTAAAAAGAAATCCAAAAGAGTCGGAAGAGGGCATGGCTCCGGTCTTGGGAAAACCTCGGGACGGGGAATGAAGGGTCAGCGTTCCAGAAGCGGATCCAAAACCCGTTCATGGTTTGAGGGTGGACAGATGCCTCTTCAGCGCAGGGTACCGAAAAGAGGTTTTACAAATATCTTTAAAAAGAGATATGAAATTGTAAATCTTGATGATTTGAAAAATCTGAAAAAGGCAAAACTGACTCCTGAAGATCTTTATAATGCCAGGTTAATCCGTAAAAAGGAGAGCAGGGTAAAAATACTTGGGGACGGAGAAGTGAGCTCCTCAATTGAAATTAATGCTCATGCATTTAGTAAAAAGGCTGTGGAAAAAATTGAAAAAGCTGGCGGAAAGGCAGTAAAACTATGATAAAGAGTTTTCAGAGCGTTTTTAAAATTCCGGATTTAAAAAGAAGAGTTCTGTTTACTTTGGGAATTTTGCTTTTATACCGTGTGGGAGCACATGTTCCTATGCCGGGAATTAATGCTGTGGCTTTGACGGAGTGGTTTAATCAGAGCTCCAATACCCTTTTTGGCCTGTACGATATGTTTGCAGGCGGTGCTTTCAGAAGAGCGGCTATTTTCGGATTGGGAATTATGCCCTATATTTCTGCTTCTATTATCATACAGCTTATGGGCTCTGTTATCCCTTATTTACAGAGACTGCAGAAGGAGGGCGAAGAAGGAAGAAAGAAAATTAATCAGCTTACAAGATACGGTACGATTTTTATTGCTGCAATGCAGGCAATAGGAGCTGCAATATTTCTTGAAAACCTTCCTGCAACCAGATCCGGCATAATGGCTGTTCCGCATCCTGGAATGGGTTTTAAATTTATGGTTATGATTACTCTTACTGCTGGTACTGTACTTGTTATGTGGATGGGTGAGCAGATTACTGAAAGAGGTATTGGTAACGGTATTTCTCTGATAATCTTTATAGGTATTATCGGCAGATTTCCAATAGCGCTTCTTGATGAATTTCAGCAGCTTATAGGCGGTAACAGATCCTTTCTGGTGGAAGTAATTATTCTGGGTATTTTTCTGCTGATTGTTGCAGCTGTTGTTCTGGTAACCGAAGGTACAAGAAAAATCCCTGTCCAGTATGCAAAGAGGGTTATAGGCAGAAAAGTCTACGGTGGTCAAACAACATATATCCCGATTAGGGTTTCCGGATTTGGCGTTATGGCAATTATTTTTGCTCAGGCTTTAATGTTTCTTCCGCAGACAGTTAAACAGTTTTTCCCTAATAATGAAGTTATAAGCAATATCTTAAGCTATTTCGATTTGGGATCACCTTTATACTGGATGCTTTTTGGAATTTTGATTCTTTTCTTTACATATTTTTATGCTGCAATTGCTTTTAATCCTCTTGATGTTGCAGAGAATATGAGAAAACAGGGTGGTTTTGTACCCGGTGTCAGACCTGGTAAGAAAACCGCTGAATACATAGATCATGTATTGTCGAGAATCATGCTTCCTGCAGCTGCATTTTTTGCAGTTGTTGCAATCTTCCCGTATTTTGTAAGGAAGTATTTTAATGTAACAACTTCATTTTCAGGGTTCTTCGGCGGTACCAGTCTTTTGATTATGGTTGGTGTTGCACTTGATACACTCCAGCAGATAGAATCCCATCTTCTTATGCGGCATTACGACGGTTTTATGAAAACAGGGAAGATCAGGGGAAGAAGATAGATGAAAAGACGTATCGTCATGTTAGGCGCCCCTGGCGCCGGAAAAGGAACCCAGGCCGGGTTGTTGACTAAAAAATTCGGATGGGTTCACATATCTACCGGAGATATTCTCAGAGAAGCAATTAAGCAAGGAAGTGATCTGGGAAAAAGAGTTTCAAAATATGTTGAGGCAGGCGATCTTGTTCCTGATGATTTGATAATTGAAATAATGGGTGAGAGATTATCAAAAGCAGACTGCAAAGCAGGTTTTATCCTTGATGGTTTTCCCAGGACTGTTGTCCAGGCCGAAAAGCTTGATAATCTTCTGGCTCACTTAAATGAAAGTCTGGATGCTGTTGTTTCTGTTGATGTGCCGGAACAAGCGATTATTGCAAGGCTATCCAGAAGATTTGTCTGCGAGAAGTGCGGTAAAATAGTAACAGCTGATCAGGGAGAGAACCTGGAAGGTTCGGAATGTTCTGAATGCGGCGGTAGACTAATAAGGCGAAAAGATGACCAGCCGGAAACAATCCGACACCGGTTGAAGGTATATAATGAGAGTACAAAGGCCTTAATAAGTTATTATGAAGGCCGGAAGCTTCTGAAAAAAATAGACGGTATTGGTGGAGTTGAGGAAATTCACCGTAAAGTAGTTGAAGCAATATCATAATTTAATGAAAGAGTGGAGATAGTAATGGCAAAAGAGCCTCCGATTAAAGTTGACGGAACAATACTTGATACCCTTCCCAATGCAACTTTTAAAGTTGAACTGGAAAGTGGACATCAGGTACTTGCTCATGTTTCCGGTAAGATGAGAATGCATTTTATTAAAATTCTTCCCGGTGATAAAGTAACTATTGAGCTTTCTCCATACGATTTAACAAGAGGCAGAATAATATATAGATATAAATAATTGAGGTATTAAAATGAAAGTCAGATCTTCTGTTAAGAAAATATGTGATAAGTGTAAAATAATACGGCGGCACGGTACTGTACGTGTTATATGCGAAAATCCTCGACATAAGCAGAGGCAGGGTTAAAGTATATTATAAGATGAGGAGTTAAAGTGGCTCGTATTGCAGGTGTAGATTTACCAAGAGAAAAGCGCATTGAAGCTGCGCTGACCTATATTTATGGGATTGGTTTTACAACATCAAGAAAAATACTTGAAATTGCAGGAGTAGATCCTGACATGAGAGTCAGGGATATATCCGAGCAGGATGTTGCTAAGATCAGATCGGTGATTGATGCTAATTACAAAGTTGAAGGTGCATTGAGATCCGAAATTAATATGAATATTAAACGGCTGATGGATATCGGTTGTTACCGTGGTCTTCGTCACAGGAGAGGTTTACCAGTAAGAGGACAGAGGACCAAAACAAATGCCCGTACAAGAAAGGGCAGGAAGAAAACTGTTGCAGGAAAGAGAAGAAAATAGCAACGAATAAAGGAGGATGAGTTGGCTGCTCAAAGAAGAGGCCGGAAAAAGAAAAAAGAAAGAGTTGATGCAACCGGACAGGCTCATATTAAAGCAACATTTAATAATACAATTATTTCCCTGACAGATAATTATGGGAATGTGATTTCCTGGGCATCAGCAGGTAAAAGCGGTTTTAAAGGAGCAAGAAAAAATACTCCATTTGCTGCTCAGATTGCTGCAACTACTGCAGCTACTGAGGCTATGGAACTTGGTCTTGCCAAGGTAAGCATATTTGTAAAAGGGCCCGGAGCAGGAAGAGAAGCTGCTATCAGGGCATTACAGGCTGCAGGCTTGGAGGTTATAGCAATTAAAGATGTAACGCCCATACCTCATAACGGATGCAGACCTCCAAAGAGAAGAAGAGTTTAATTGTAGTTTAAATCAGGGAAAAGGAAAAATGGCAAGATACAGAGAAGCAGTTTGCAAATTATGCCGAAGAGAAGGTGAAAAACTTTTCTTAAAAGGCGAAAGGTGTAATTCCAGCAAATGCGCTATGGAAAAGAAACCTTATCCGCCGGGACAGGCCGGAAAAGGCCGCAGAACCAGAAAAATATCGGATTATGGAATACAGCTGAGAGAAAAACAGAAGATTAAAAGATATTACGGTCTGCTTGAAGCTCAGTTCAGAGGGTATTTTGAAAAAGCTAATCGTAAAAAAGGTATTACAAGTGAAAACCTGCTTATAATGCTTGAGAGCAGATTAGATAATATCGTTTTCAGACTGGGATTTGCTCCTTCAAGAAGAAGCGCGAGACAACTTGTAAGACACCGTCACTTCTTGGTTAACGGAAGAGTGGTTGATATACCCTCTTATCAGGTGAAGCCTGAAGATGTTATTGAAGTTCGTGAAAAAAGTAAAAAAATAGTTGTTTTTCACGATTCAATGAAAAGGGTTAAAGAAAATAAACAGCTTCCCTGGCTTAAACTTGATAAGGCCAAACTTCAAGGTACAGTTCTTGAACTGCCGGGCAGAGCAGATATACCGGTTACTTTTAATGAAAGTCTGGTTGTTGAGCTGTATTCAAAATAATTATTAAGCCGTATAATGGGGAATGATGTAATGAACCGTTTGATTTTACAAATGCCGGAGAGTGTTGAACGAGATGATTCAACATATTCAAATACTTTTGGAAGGTTTGTCATACAGCCTCTTGAGAGAGGTTTTGGTTCGACACTTGGGAATGCCTTCCGAAGAGTGCTGCTTTCATCTTTGCACGGTGCGGCAATAACACACGTGCGTTTTGAAAACGTTCTTCATGAGTTTTCAACTATAGAAGGCGTTAAAGAAGAAGTAGCGGAAATAATACTAAATCTTAAGCAGGTAAGAATTAAGCTTATTAATAAAAAGCCGGAAAAGATATCTTTAGATCTTAAAGGCCCTTATGAGTTTACTGCTGCAGATCTCCAAAAAGATAACCAGGATTTTGAAATATTGAATCCTGAGCATCACATTGCCACTCTTGGAGATAAAGCGGAAATTAAGATGGAACTTATAATAGGACGGGGAAGAGGATATGTACCGGCAGAGGAGAATAAACTTCCGGATCAACCCATAGGAACAATAGCAATTGATGCTGTTTTTAATCCGATTCGTAAAGTAAACTATATTGTCGAGAATACAAGGGTTGGACATAAAACCGATTATGAGAAGCTTATTCTTGATGTTGAGACTGACGGCAGTTTAACTCCTGACGATGCATTGACATATGCAGGTCAGATTTTACGTGATCACATTGATCTGTTTATCAGGTTTGATGTAGAGCCTGTTGTTGATCAGGAAGCTCCGCAGATTGATGAGGATGTCCTGCGTATCAGAAAACTTCTTAAAATGAGTGTGGAAGAACTGGAGTTATCAGTAAGATCTCATAATTGTCTGAAAGCAGCTGATATTAAGACTATAGGAGATCTTGTAAAAAGAGATGAGAACGAAATGCTGAAGTTCCGAAATTTCGGTAGAAAATCGCTTACCGAATTAAAGAATATTCTGGAAGAAAAGGGCCTTCAGTTTGGAATGGATATAACTAATTACCTTGAGTAATAGACGCGTTAAAGCTTTAAACGTTTTTAGGGAGATTTAATTTCATGCGACACCGAAAATCAATAGCCAAACTTGGGCGTACAGCATCACATAGAAAAGCTCTGCTTGCAAATCTTGCCTGTGCTTTGTTTGAAAGAAAGCATATAAGAACTACTGAAGCAAAGGCAAAAGCTGCGCGCAGTTATTCGGAAAAGTTAATAACAGCTGCAAAAAAAGATACAGTTCATGCACGGCGTATAGTTTTTAAAAAGCTGCAGAATAAAAAGGTTGTAAAAATACTGTTTGATGAGATAGCCCCTCTTTACACTAGCCGGAACGGAGGCTATACACGGGTTATTAAACTTGGCAGAAGATCCGGTGACGGCGCTAATATGGCTGTTCTTGAACTGGTAGGTTTTGAGAAGGCAGAGAAGAAAAAGGCTAAGGATGAAACCGAGAAAGCCGAAGTAAAGAAAAAAAGCAGGAAAAAAGGAGATCAGCCTGTAAAGGAGAAGGAGGGGGAAGAATCTCCTAAAAAGCAGTCGAAAGAGAAAAAAAAGGATGATGAGAAATAGAGTGATTACAAATTAATTTGTGATCGTAAAAAGGCCGGTAAATTTTTTACCGGCCTTTTTGTTTCCTTCCGGTAAAAAATTAAAATTACTAATTTATTTTAATCATAAACACTATAATCCGGATTCCATATATTTAAGTATTTATTGATGTTTAATACTGGTGAGATAACAGTGAACTGTTTTCGGCCGGTTTGTTGAGCATTAATATAAAACGGATTTTATATGCGGTTATAACTCTATAAATAACAATAAAATATAATGGTGTCGCATTCGTTTGTTATATGGTATGGAATTTGCTTGATAGGATATGTTGGTTTAAATCATTCTGTGGGAGAATTTATATGACATTAAAAAATATTTTTATTAAAACATTTCTTTCTGTTTTTCTCATTTTTATTTCTTTTGATTTGTTTGCGATCGGTGTGAATGATCTTCAGATAATACAGAAGAAGGTTTTAGATACTTCCGGATTCAGCTGCGATCTGGCAATGGATCCAAGAAACGGAAACCTTCATGTATTGTGGGTTAAGGATGGTGATTTAAAACATATTGTCAGATATTTTACCGGAAGCTGGGGCAATATTGAAACTATAGATGATGGAGACAGAACTGTTTTCGGACAGGAGGAAGCTGATGCTGCAAGAAAATGTGCAGCAATAGATGTTGATGACAATGGGAATTGTCATATTGTTTTTGCATCAGCCGGCGGAGATATTTATTATATTACTGGTAAAACAGGATCGTGGTCACAACCTCTGAGGATTGTGAGTAAAGGACCTTATTCAATTTATACGGACATAATTTATTCAAAGGGTAATATCTATGTTGTATATGAAGACAGTGACCCGGATAAAATATATTCAGTCATTTGTGAAAAAGGTCAGTGGAAAAATCCTGAATTTCTTGAGAGCGGTGAATATCCTGCTCTTTACAAGGGCGATGACGGAGTTGTCTATTTTTTATGCAGAGGGCCTGTTTCAATGCAGCATAATGCTAAATTCGGAAGACTTGTACCAGATGAAACCGGATGGATAATAAACAGGAATGTTACTGATGCACCGAGAAGACTTGGACACGGACCGGGGCTTGCGATAGGAGACGGAAAAATTTATCTTGCATGGAACAGTAGTACAGGTTTAGAAGTCTCTGATAAAAAGACAGAACTTTATTGTGCGGAAGCGGATATTCCGGGAAATAATTGGGAAACAAGGATCGGAGGAGGTATTCCCATATACTACGAAAATACAGGTGATCCTCATTCAAGAGTTGCTGTATATTCCGACGGACTGGTTCTTTATATGAATGGAGCACGAAATGAGCGTTTTGCAGTATGGGACGGCAAGGAGTGGAGTGATACCAGACGAGCACCATGGAATGAAGGGTACAGTTATTCAAAAAAAATGTATCTTGACCTGGAAAATGATGGAAAAACAGTCTGGGTCGCATCCTCACGTGCAGGGAGTATAGACGGTGAAGTTGCAGTAAGTGGTATTAAAAATCCGAATGCATCGTCAAAATTTGAAAATCTTACCAACGATGCAGCAAAACTAACTGTAGTATCAAAAAAGGTGCTGGATGAACAGGGATTCAGCAGCCGTATTGCAATAGATCCTGTCAGCGGAGCATTGCATGTATTGTGGGCGAGTAATGGTGATATTTACCATTCTGTAGAGGCATTTTCTTCACAATCATGGTCTCAAGCTGAAACAGTACCAGATGGGGGCGTTTTTGTATCTGCAAAGGAGAACAACTCATTCCTTCGTTATTGTGTTGATATTGATGTAGATAATTATGCAACATTACATGTTGTTTTTGTAACAGATAATGGTAAGATATACTATACTAGAAAAAAAAGCGGTGAGACATGGTCAAGTCCATATCTTGTTACAGAAGCGCAAGGAGGGGCTATTTATCCTTCAATAGCTGCAGTAAACGGAGTTTGTTTAATTGTTTATCAGGACACTGGTAATAATTCAATTTATTCTGTAACAGGAACTGATAAATCGTGGGGTGATCCGGTGAAAATATCTGAAGGATTATTCCCTGCTGTTGAACGTGATATTAAAGGTATGCTTTATTTAGTGTATAAAGGTTCGCTTGATGAAAAAAATGTTTATTTCACATCATGTATTCCTGGATATACTGAATGGAAAGAACCAACGTTTGTTTTAACTGCTCAATCAAAAATCGGGGGAGAGCCGGGCATATCGACTGGAAACAGCAAAATACTTATTGCATGGAACAATAATACAGGTGTTACAGGGGATTTTAAATCAGAAATGTTTTGTGCTATTGGAGACCAGCCTGGAACCAACTGGAATTCCAGTATTTCTGATAATATCCCTTTGTATTATGAAAATACAGGCGATCCTCACCCAAGAGCTGCCTATTATTCAGATGGAAAAATACTGTATCTTAACGGAAGAAGATTATCAGAGAGATTTATGATTATTAACGAAGCAGTCTGGTCGGAAACCCGTATTGGACACTGGGGAGACGGTATCCCGGATATTGAGTGCGACGGAAGAACTGTGTGGGTTACTGTATCTGTTACAGGATCTGAAGAAGGAGAGATTTCTGTTTCTGGCATAACAAATCCGGATGCCAGTGCTGAACGATTTGACAGTAGTTTGCCTGATTTTACTTCGGTTCCCGATACAGATGCTTTTGCAGGGCAACTGTGGTCATATCTGCCTTCAGTGGAAGATGAGAATGTGGGGTCACTTAAATTTTCAATAATTACAGGCCCAGATGGCATGAGTATTAATCATTCTACTGGCATGTTAACCTGGACTCCTTCTCAGGATGACGCTGAAAGAGATCTTTGGGGCAGAGGTAAAGGTGTATTTCTTGCAGGAATTCTGGTTAAAGATGAGTACAACCGAAGTAGCTCAACATATTTCTGGATTTATGTTCATATACCGAACAATGCGCCTGTAATAACATCAGAGCCGGTATTATCATGTTATGCTGATTCGCTTTATATTTATAATGTTACAGCATCTGATCCGGACGGGGATAGCTTTACATTTTCTCTTGAGAATTCACCTCAGTCCATGACCATTCAATCACCTAACGGGAGAATTGAATGGGTTCCGGCTGTTCAGGATACAGGGGTCAATGAAGTCACAGTCAGGGTTACGGATCAATTTAATGCGTATTCTGAACAGCATTTTAATATAACCGTAACAAAAGTAAATACACGGCCTGTTGCAGCTTTTTCCAGTGATACTACAAAGGGAATAATTCCCTTAACAATAAACTTCTTGGACCAATCAACCGGTGACATAACATATAGACAATGGTTCTTCGGAGACGATTCCACGAGTTCAGAGACAAATCCCGTACATGTTTATTATAAAAGCGGTAATTATTCGGTTAAGCTTATAGTGAGCGGGCCTGGCGGTACAGATACTCTGGAAAGAATAAATTACATAACAGCTTTTGAACCGCCTCCGGTTGCGGATTTTTCTGCAGAACCTGTTCAGGGCCAAGCTCCCCTTTCAGTACAGTTTACAGATCTGTCCACAGGTCAGATTACATCATGGGCATGGGATTTTGGAGACGGCGTTAAGAGCACTGACCAGAACCCTGTTTATGTATTTAATAATGTGGGAGAATATACTGTTACTTTGATTGTGACAGGGCCCGGCGGCAGTACCGGGGAAGTCAAGGAATCTTATATCAAGGTTTCCGACCCGGGTACAGGAGTTGTAAATTCTTCTGCAATTCCCCATAAATTTCACCTTTATCAGAATTTCCCGAATCCTTTTAATAGCTCAACGGAAATTAAGTATGATATTGCCGAACCGTCAATGGTCAGAATAAATATTTACAGTATGATGGGTGAAAAAATAGCAGATTTAGTGGACAGTTACATACAAAGAGGAAGTTATAGTGTTGTTTGGAATGGCAAGAATGTTTCAGGTGCTAATGTACCTTCGGGGATTTATTTTGTACTTATAGAAGCAGGTAAGTTTACAGACAAGAAGAAGATTCTTTTAGTTAAGTAAATTTTTATCATAAACAAAAAAGGCCGGTTTTTTTAACCGGTCTTTTTTAATTTCATTTTTATTCTAAAAACAGTACGAATTTAATGCTATTTTTTTTGAGAATCAGTTTTTATGCGAAAAAATAGAGCCTTTTTTCTGTTTTCCTGGAAACTCTACAAACAATCCTTTTGTGTTAAAAAAGAATAAGTCTCCTACGGTAAGTCCGATTGACTGTCTTAAGGGTCTCCAGTTTTCTCTGTATGCTTCATTATCAATTGATGTACCTTCATTTGTTTTATTAACCAATCGTACTCTGTCAGGGAAATTTCTGTCAATCATAAAGGGAGAATGTGTAGTGTAAATCAATTGATTTTTTTGTGCCAATTGCTCAAGCAATTGAGTAAGGTCTTTCTGGCCTGCAGGATGAAGATGAAGTCCAGGTTCGTCAAGCAGGAAAAGATATGAATTTGATTTTGATTCTATACTTGTTGCTATAAAATTAATATAAAACGAAAGATACCATAAAAACCCAAGGGATCGGGATTTGGGTGTGTCATATACAGTTGTGTTGTCACTGAAATCAATGTACATCAGGTTTCCGTTTACACGTAATTTTATTTCAAGAGAAGGCTCCTGAGTCCAGACCTCTCTTATTCTTTTTGTTATTTCCCAGCCGGTTTCTTCTGCAGCTCTTCTTCCTCTTGTGGAATCTTCAAATATAATTGCAGTATCAGAGAGCCCGCCTATTTTCAGGAGATTTCTTTCAGTTTTATATTCAGGATGCTTCCCCGCAAGGTCATCGTAACTCACTCTGTCATTAATTATGGAAATAGTGTCAAAATAAACAATTTCGGGAAGGAGTTTAAATAAAGGTTTTATGTTGCCTATGGATAGTATTTTATCGTCAACAATAATTTTATAATCGGATATTTCCGGTCCCTCTCTTCTTAACCAGAATGAATCAAGATTTCTGAAGCCGTCATAAATTTTAGCAAGCTGAAGTTTGTCTTCCCTTGAGAAATTTGATAATTCAACGCTTATTATGGGAGGCTTACCCTCTTTATAAAGATCCGAATACTGACAGGTTTTTTCATTTGTAAATGGCTCGGCAGGTATAATATTATAAATTGAGCGAAGGATGTTAGTTTTACCGGATTCATTAGGCCCGATTAAAACTGTGATATTTTTATCCAATGGAAAAGAAATCTTTTTAATAGATTTAAACGCAGTAACATCAATCTTGGAAATAATCATGAATCCTCCTGATTTCTTGGTAATAACCAACCATACAAAATTGTAAAAAATTAAGTAAAAATCAAGCATTATTTCTATTATTAATTAGACGTAATTAAAGTGATATTGGACGGAAAACTGTCAAAATCTGATATTAACTTCTTTTACAAATTGACGGGCAATTTGACCGAATACATTAATTTCATGTTCTGTAAAACTCGAAAAACCACTCATTGGTCTGTAAGTATTTGATATCCTGCAGTTTTGTATTGCCCATCGTTGTGATGACCGGATAAGCTTGCCTATAGATTTAATTGTCTCAACATTATGTATGCCTTTTACAACAGTTGTCCTGAATTCGTATTCATTTCCATATGCTTTAATGATATCTATTGTTTTTACAATGTTATTCAGATGAGTTTCTGTAAAATTATCCGTAATTTTTTTGTATTCAACCAAAGAAGGAAAAGTTTTAATATCCATTGCTATATAATCAATTGCCTGCTCTTCAATTAATTTTTTAATAAGATTAAAGTTTGTTCCGTTAGTGTCAATCTTAACAGATAACCCTGTTTTTTTTATGTCTTTTATAAAAGTTATAAGATCCGGTTGAAGAGCAGGTTCTCCGCCTGTTATAACAACAGCATCAATCAATTGTTTGTTTTTTTTACAAAAAGCAAGAATCTCTTCTGCGTCATAATAGTCAGTATTATAATTATCAACAGGAATCAGGTTACTGTTGTGACAGTAAAAGCATTGGAAATTGCATCCCTGAGTAAAAACAACTGTGGATATTTTACCGGGATAATCTATAAATGATTGTTTTTGCCAGCCTGCTATTTTCATTGTTATTTTCTACCTGTCAGTAATTAACAGATCTGTCAAAAAGTTTTCTTTCTTTGAACTCTTCCCTTTTCCCGTCGTTCCACTGTTTTACAGGTCTTAGGTAGCCGACAACTCTCGAATAAATTTCACAACTGGTTTCTCTGCCTTGTTCGCTGCATCTCGGACATAACTGATGCTCCCCGTAAATATATCCGTGTTCAGGGCAGATGCTGAATGTGGGAGTAATTGTAAAGTATGGAAGCCTGAAATTAGATGTAACTTTTTTTATCAAATTTTTAAGAGATGATACAGGGATCTGATTTTCTCCGATAAAACAGTGAAAAACAGTACCGCCTGTATATTTAATCTGAAATTCGTCCTGAATTCTCAAAGCCTCAAAAAGATCGTCAGTATAGCTTACAGGAAGTTGGGAAGAATTGGTATAATAGGGCGGAGCTCCGAGTTTGCATGCATCTTCATTTGCTACAATAATTTCATTGTATAATTTTTTATCAAGAAGTGCAAGTTTAAATGAAGTGCCTTCCGCAGGTGTAGCTTCCAAATTATAAATGTTCCCTGTTTGCGTTTGAAAATCAGTTAGTTTATCACGCATGTAATCAAGCACTTCAAGGCTGAATTCTCTGCTTTCAGGATGAACCAGATTGTGACCGAGAAAATTAACACAGGCTTCATTCATTCCGATTATTCCGATTGTAGAAAAATGATTTTTCCAGTATTCCTTTTCTTTTGTAAATATGTTCCTCAGATAAAATCTGGCATAGGGGAAAAGGCCTCTTTCTGTCAGATTTTCAAGAAGATTCCTTTTAGTTTCCAGACTCTGTTTTGCAAGCTCCATTAATCTGTCCAGTCTCATAAAGAATTCATCTTTGTTTTTAGAAAGGAATCCTATTCTCGGCAGGTTTATTGTAACAACTCCTATTGATCCTGTTAAAGGATTTGAACCGAATAGCCCGCCACCCCGTTTTCTTAATTCTCTGTTGTCAAGTCGTAATCTGCAGCACATGCTTCGTACATCATCAGGATTTAGGTCGGAGTTGACAAAATTTGAGAAGTAGGGGATACCGTATCTCGAAGTCATCTCCCAGACAGGATTAAGGTTTTCATTATCCCAGTCAAAATCTCTGGTAATGTTGTATGTTGGAATGGGAAATGTAAACACTCTGCCTTTGGCATCTCCTTCCAGCATAATTTCTGCAAAGCAGCGGTTTAATGTGTCCATCTCTTTCTGAAATTCCTTATAGGTCTTGGATGTAGGTTTACCACCGATAATTACAGGATGATCTTTAAGAAAATCAGGGGCATTAAGATCCATTGTTATATTTGTAAAAGGAGTCTGAAACCCTACTCTTGTAGGTATATTTATGTTGAACACGAACTCCTGGAGAGCCTGTTTTACCTCTGCATATGAAAGCTGGTCATAGTATATAAAAGGAGCAAGCAGTGTATCAAAATTAGAGAATGCCTGAGCGCCTGCTGCTTCTCCCTGAAGGGTATAGAAAAAATTAACAATCTGTCCGAGTACGGATCTGAAATGTTTGGCAGGTTTACTTTCAACCTTACCCTCAACGCCTCTGAAGCCGTTTAACAGAAGATCCATAAGATCCCAGCCAACGCAGTAAACGCTCAAAGTTCCAAGATCATGAATGTGTAAATCACCTGAGGTGTGAGCGTCTTTAACCTCTTCGGAATATATTTGGTTGAGCCAGTACTGTGTGCTGATCAGCGAAGAAATATGAAAATTGAGTCCCTGTAGAGAATATGCCATGTTTGCATTTTCTTTAACTTTCCAGTCGTCCTGATTTAAATATGAATCAATTATGTCTATATTGCTGAAAAGGTCTTTAACATTTCTTATTTTTTTATGCTGTTCTCTGTAGAGTATATAGGCTTTTGCAAGTTTATACCTGCCGCTGTCCATTAAAACCTGTTCAACAACATCTTGAATCTGTTCAATTTCCACAATATTTTTGTCAATTACGTTTTTATTCAGAATTTCAGTTACTTTGGACGCAAGGTTTGATGCCAGCTGTCTGTCAGGATTTTTTACAGCTCTTGTTGCTTTGAAAATAGCGAATGCTATCTTTTCAATATCAAATCTGACAATATTCCCGTCTCTTTTTCTTAACTTTGTTATCATGCTTATTATTCCTTGTTAATGTCTTTATTAATCAAATAATTCCCATAAAATACCTGCAAGAAATGTTCTTTCCGGCAGGTATTGAATATTATTTATAAACGGATTAATTCCGGTTACATTTGTAACTTCAAAATTAACATGTGCATTTTTCATTATTTTCATGACTGCTTTAAAGTTAAATATTGCACCGCTGTTTACTTTAACTGTTCTCAGATAATTCCCGTATTCAAAATCAAACAGGTGATAGTCTGACCAGAATCTTACTGAAGGTGCCAGGATAAGATCTATGTCTCCTTTAAAAAGTACAGTATGCGCATAAATAGCGAGAGAACCTTTAATATCCGGATTAAAGGATGAATTGTTTTTAAACCGGAAATTATTGGTAAAGAGAATGCCGGTTTGCTTAAAAGGTAATAAATTCAGAATGGATCTGATACCTGCGTTATTTTCCATACCGGAATTGTTAAAAATTACACCTTGCTGAGTAAGTTCAGGTATAATGAGTCTGTTAAGTTCTGAAGAATATACTGTAATTTTTGTGTCAAGCATTTTATCTGAATAACTAATACTGATTTCTGCAGTGCTGATTTCTTCAGGGAGAAGATTTTTATTTGTAATATGATTTCTGTCCAGCAATGCCAGATTATAAAATGTGACAGAATTGGGAGCAGTGTTAAATATATGAATTCCGGAAACTTCGGAAAGTACCGGATTTCTCAGTAATTTTGAGAAAGAAGAAGTCAGGTGAAACTTATCATATAATTTAAGTTTGTATGTTCCGGAGAATCCCATATTAAAATTATTACTGTCAAATTTTTGAGGAAAGATACCAAGAGTAAATATTGATTTCTTACCAAAGAAGATAGTTGAAGTTATATTACTTTTAAATTCTGTGCTTTTATAGTTAAGAGAGTCTTTTACTGTTGCATTGTTGGAAGTAAATTGCATCCCGAATGCAATATCAATTTTACGGAATTTGAGTCCTGCTCTGCATGTAAATGAATTTTTACTGCTGTTTATTGTGTATTTGTCCTGACTTTCAAATTGTCCCAGGGACAGAGTATTTGACATTCTGTGGAATGTGAATTCAGGTTTGAATTTTACAGAATCGTTTTTTATTGTAAATATATGATTTGTTAAAATCTGATCCTGAACAGGATCTTTAAGAACAGCAGAGTCTGCAGGAACAACAATACTGTGGTTAAATAGCAGACTATTGTCAGATCTGAGAAGCGTATAATTGGTCTGCCAGTTTTTATACAGTTGTGAATTGATAATAAGAAAACTGTTATTGTATTTGTTCTGTTTGTCGGAATTTAAGTTGTTGTATTTTCTTGAAGAAAAACCGACCATGTATTTGAGACCTTTTAAAAGAGGCTGGCTGAATGTAATTCCAATACTGCTTTCAGTACCGGTATTATACTGATAAATTGCTCTTGTGTAAGAATTGTCCGGGGGAGATTGAAGGGGTATGAAAGCCAGTGTATATGGATTACCGAAATTATCTCCGTTTTGCATTAAGCGCGTTCCTGTAATAAGATCAGGTGCTAAATTATGAAGGTTAAATCTTCCTGTCATAGGATCATTAAGTGAAACGCCGTTAAGAAGAAAATGCGTCTGTTTTGAGCTTAATCCGTTCATCCCGGTGTAAACAGGATAGCCCGGGGCAAAATTTGTTCTTATGTTCAGTGACGGTATTGAAAAGACAAATCCGGGGAAATCTGAAAAACTTATGATCTGAAATTTTTCTTTTAAAAACAGATTTTCCGCATTTGTGCTGTCTTTATTTTGTCCTGCAACAGCAGTAACAGAAAGAATAAGAATTATTAGTGGTATTAAAAATTTTTTTATCATGTTGCTACAGCCTCATCTTTTTTAAAGAGCCGGGTTTTAAAAGCTGTGGTAATAATTACAGGTACAATTGTTGAAAATATAATTGTATTAAAAACTATATGCAGAGTGTAGAATCCCAGACCACTTATAATTGCCGCAACTCTGCCTGTTTTATCAAGACCAATAAAAAACACAAATGAGAGAGTTGTCAGAACAGAAAAAACAGATGTAAGTAGAAAACCTGCAGAGCCTGTTGCTATTGGAACCTGCCATTGTTTAATTCTAAGATTTCGGACAAAAGCTCCTCCGAGCCCAATGAGAATCATTGAAACAACCTGAGCAATAAAAAGAGGAGGAGCAGCCATCCCAAGGGGATTAAATATTGAAAAAATACTTTCAGTTAAAAGGCCTGTAATCGCACCGCTGCGGGCTCCGAGAATATATCCGCTGATAAATATTGTAGCGCTGACAAGCTCAATATTTGGGATATTAAAAAGTGCAAATCCCAAAGCAACACCAAGAGCTGTAAAGCCTCCTATATTTATCAGCTCAAATGATGTGAGATTCTTATTCATAATTTCTCCATAAATTGTATAGTAAATGTAGGCAGTAAAAGCCTAACTTGTCAAGAAACAATTAAATTAAATTATTTCACAGAAAAACCCGGATATTCTCGTTGTTCTGTATGGAACAAATTTTCTGATGACTTTCTTTAAAGACAGGTCTGCACCTGAAAATAATAACGTTTATCCGGTGTATCGTTTTATCGGATTTCGGATCAAAGAACATTCCTCCGGCTTTCCATTAAACTACAGGAAAGCCGGAGGAAAGAAATGGGGTTATATTTTTATGTTACGAAATTTGTCAAACTTTAGTAAAGAAGAATCATCTTCTTTGTAATTATCTTCCGGCCTGAGCGGAGACTGTAGAAATATATCCCGCTTGGTACAGTAGCTCCTCTGTTGTCAAGTGCGTTCCACTTAATAACATGCCTGCCCCGGGTAAAGTTCCCGTTTGCAAGAGTTCTTACTTCCTGTCCGAGAGAGTTGTAAATTTTAAGATCAATATATTTTTCATTCTTTAAATAAAATGTTATGGTTGTTTCAGAGTTAAACGGGTTCGGAAAATTTTGATCGAGCGTAAAATCATCGGGAATATTTATACTATTGTCAGAGATTATTCCTGTGTTTTGGGAATTGACTGCAATAACAGCATCAATGGCAAAAATTCCGTTGTCATTTACAATATCCCCTGAATCCTTGATTTTAATGTAGGAAGCCCATGACAAACCTACATCCGACAGGTCAAAACTGTCTCCGCCTGAAACAGACGGGTCGCCCGGTGACATGGGATCCGATGTAGGAGTTACGCCGCAAAATCCTGTTAATTCAGAAATATCGTACGGGAATTGATACCAGTTGTTACCGTCCTGGCTTACGGAAACAATAGCTGTTTTACGTGATATTTCAGCACCCGGTTCATCTGAAACAGGGATAGCATTACCGAATATTGTAAAATCCGTACCTGTACCGTCAATAATTTTATTATTTTCAAATTGAAGTATAATTTCGCCTCCGCTGCCAAGGCTTAAAAATTCATCAACAGGAAAACCGCATTTGACAAAGTTTTTTATAATATTTTTATTCAGCTCACCAAGTACGTTGTCAGGATAAAATCCGCTTTCAAATTCCTGATCACTACCTTTTGTAAATGAAACAACTTTGTCTGCCCACGGATCCGATACAGATATCTCTTTTGCCACTGCAATGTCCTGTGTTCCGTTACCCACTACGTCGGAAATCCATGTAATCGTATCATTCTGAACGCTGAATTTCTGAACCGAACCGTCGCCTGCCCATACTTTCATTGTAGGAATAAAAAGTACGTCTTCATCATAATCATAAAAAAGTCTTGAAACATTTGGGCCGATTAAAATAGGATTTTCCTCTCCGTGAGAGATACTGTGTGTATATGTGTCATACTTGTAAAGGAAGCCATTAGTACCGTCTCCCCATGCAACAAGATATGCCTTGCCCTGCTTTGTTATTGTGATATCTCCCGGAGTACCGCCCACTGCAATTGTATCTGTAACTGCAGGGGGAGTCTGAAAAGGATCAATCACTGCTACACAAGCAGGAACAGATGCATAGTCCCCGGTGCAGATTACATGAAGCATACCTTCAGGATCAACAGCAATATCCTGTGGATTAAGAGGAACGTCAATAGTCCAGACAACAGAATCTGTTAAAGTATTGATTACGGAAACTGTTCCCGGATCATAAACACCCCAGCCTCCGCAACCGGTATTTGCAACATATGCGTAACTTCCCACAGAGCTTGTACCGTAAAAAGTAATTCCCTGAGGTGATTTCCCGACCTGGATATCTCCTTCTGTTTCGCCTGTGTTGTAATTTATTACTGTAACAGTTCCTGCATTGTAGTTGCTTACATATAACTTATCCTTACCCACAACTGCAATATCATAAGGGTTGCTTCCTGTAGGGAGCGAAATAGTTTTTAAATATTCACTATCGTTTTCCACATCCAGTATCCTGATATCATCTGTTCCGGAATTGACCAGAAATACAGTATTGTTATGGCATATGATCCTGTTTGGCTGTTGTCCTGTTGTAATAAAATCTTTTACAACGGATTCTGTTTTAAGATCAAGTTTCGATAATGTCTCTGCAGAACCGTTCATAATGTAAATTGTTTTGTTGATTTGTGCTGAACCGGAGATTGCAATTATCAGTGTCAGCGCGGTTACCAGTAGCTTTGTTCTCATCCTTGTTTGTCCTCCTTAATTTAAAAAACGCAGTTAACAGTAATGTTCCAGTATCTGCCTTTAACAGGCATATCCCTTACTGTCTGATATCTTTTATCAAATAAATTATATACTGTAGTAATTAAAGTTATTTCCGGTTTTGTGCTTTTTATCATTCTATTTAAACTCAGATCAATTAAAGTATAGCCGGGCATGCTCTTTGTGTTTGCTTCGTTAATGTAAATTTTTCCGGAACGCTGGCAGAACAAGGAAATATTGAAAATTTTGCTTTTAACTTCTAATCCACCTTTAAAAATTGATAGTGCTCTGTAAGGGAGAAATTTTCCATATGTAGTTATGTTATTATCCTGTGATACAGGTAAAGCTTTTGTGTAAGTGAGACTGATTTTGTTTTTTATGTATGAAATGTTAATATTATATTCACTTCCTGTTATTTTTGCGTCTGTATTATAGGGCCTGAACACTTCAAAACTTCCCAGCCTCCACACAATAAGATCACTTATCTTGTTGTAAAAGTATCCGGCTTCACTTCTGATGTTCAATCCTGAGTAATTAATATTAAATCCAATACCAAGAGAAATATTTTTACCTTTCTCAGGCAGTAAATCAGGTTTTCCCTGAATTCTGAAATCCTGATAAAAAAGATCTGCAAAGGAAGGTATCCTGAAGGAACGGGAAAGAACAGCTTTAATAAAACATGTTGAGCTTGTGCCTGAGGTAAGAGAAACACCGATACCGGGACTGAACTGTTTCTGGCTATTGGTCAATTCCCTGCTTCTCATAGCAAAAGTATCAAAATGCATGTTTGACTGCACATTAAGTTTAAACAGATTTTTAACTGGTTTTTCAAATTCGATATTTGTAAACATACTTGCAGATCTGTCAGCCGCTGCAGTTGGGTCTGATCCATTATACAGCAGATTCTCATCATTGAATGAGAGTTTTTGAAGGTTTATACCTGTCTGAACAGAGAATCCTCTGAGCGGTGATATCTGAAGTTTTGCATTAATACCAGTGGATTTTATATTATTGATATAGTGGTATGAAGGATACCTTCTGTACTCAAGAGGTGCATCATCAGGAATCAGATTTTTATTAACAGAACTTCTGCTTACAAAATATGTGTCTGTATTAATCATTAAATGTGAATGTACAAACCTGTATCCCAAAACAGCTTTCAGGTTGTTTCTTAAAGAATTGGCATATGGAGTAAGAGAATAAATCTTACCCGGAAGTCCTCTGTCGGTTCTGGTATAAAAGAATGAAATGTATGCAGAATGAGCGTTTTTTGAGAATTCGGATTTAAATAGTATGTTGTCAGCTAGAATCCAGCTGTTCAGTCTTTTTGCGTAAATTTTTGTGGAATCTGACAGATAATATGAATAGGGATAATTATTTCCCGAGTAACTGTGCATAAAACTCAGAATAAAGCCTAAATTACCGGTTTTTCTGTTTGCATTAATTGAAACACTGTAATCGGCATATGGTCCGCCTGAGGTTTTTATTTCAAAACGGGAAGCTTTTGGAGTTTTTGTTATTATATTTACTGCTCCTCCTATAGCTCCTGAGCCGAATTTCCATGAAGCACCGCTTTTATAAATTTCTATATGATCAATAATGTTTAATGGGATGTCGCTTATGTCCGCTATTCCGCTCAGGCCGTTCTTTAGAGGTATGTTGTCAATAAGTATCAGTATGTGCTGGGGAAGACTGCTGCGGATTGACAGAGAAGTTATGTTCCCTTTTTGAATACTCAGGCTCTGGACGTGCTGCAAAAGCTGGGGCAAATTTACAGCTCCGCTGGATTTTATTTTTTCCTGACTTATTAGAATTTTATCTTCAGTCAGGTCCTGCAGTCTTTTTGTTCCGGTTACTTTTAACTCTTTTAATTGAACGGGCTCCGGTTTCATGGGCACATTTATAATTGCCGGACTGCCTTCTCTTACAGTAACATTGCAGATTTTTTCGGTTTTGTAACCAATGTGAGAAACAACAAGAGTGTAAGAACCATTAATAAGGTTTTCAATGTAAAATCTTCCCGAAAGATCCGCAACAGTCCCGATATCTGTTCCTTCTATTAAAATATTGGAATAAAACAGAGGCTGACCTGTTACTTTATCATAAACCTTCCCCTGAATCTTTACAGAGGACTGAGCCATTATTTGCAGAGGAATTATTATTGCAAAAAAATATTTAAACAGATTTTTCATATTCTCCCGTAAGGGAGGGTGAGGTCAAGCTGTGGTACAAAAAAACCCAGCCTATAGGTGACCGGGTCAAATATCTACCTGGTAACGTGCCTCACCCTCGAAGGCAGTTAAATCCCTGTTGATATGGCAGGTTTCCTGACTCCGGGAATCGAACCTACTAGTTTTCCCTTCCCATCCATTAATGAACAGTGGTTATGAAAACTTTCGTATCCCGTTACAGTAGCGGGGCTGCAGCGGATTTTCACCGCTTTCCCTTTTAACCCTTATTTTATTAAGGGCACCATATCAGATTTCAAAAAACTTTGTACAGACTAACTTAATAAATGGAATTTGATTTTGCAAGTATTTTGTTGCATATTTATAAAAAAAATGTCGGTGTAATTATTATTTGCGTGTAAAAGCAATTTTAATAAAACGGGAACATTTTACTATAGGAATTTGTAAAATAATAACTTAGTAGATGTATTCTCAGGTTGAACCGAATTTGTCATTAATTTTTTGATTTGTTGATTAATTTTATTTATCCATATTATCAATTTCACGGATTAATAGTTACATTCCGGGAATTGCCGGTTTTGTTAAAAGTGTTTGATTTTGTCTCTGTTTTATTTATTTTTAAAGGTGCTTATAGGAAAATAATCATGAGAAAAAATATTAAATATTATGTCCTGCTGCTTGTCTTTTGTGCATTAGTCAATAATTATGCACAATACTATTTCGGCAGGAATAAAATTCAGTATAACAACTTTAAATGGCAGATACTTAAGACCAGGCATTTTGATATTTTTTATTACCCGGAGATGGAATCACTTGCTGAAATAGGTGCCTATTTTGCTGAGGAAAGTTATGTTTATCTGCAGGATAAAATGAATTACACCATACTCCGCAGAATTCCATTAATATTTTACAGTTCTCATTTTCATTTTGAAGAGACAAACACTGTTCCCTATATGATACCTGACGGAGTGGGAGGGTTTTTTGAATTTATTAAAGGCAGAGTTGTTGTACCAAATAACGGTTCATTAATTAAATTTAAAAACACAATAAGACACGAGCTTGTACATGTATTTCAAAAAAGTTATACAAGCAGAGTACTGAGAGAACACAAATGTCCCATGGAAAGCGGTCCTCCTTTGTGGTTTATTGAAGGCCTTGCTGAGTACTGGTCGGAGAAATGGGGGCCTGAAGCAGAAATGGTTATACGGGACTGTGTTCTGAATAATTCAATTTTCCCCCTGGATAAAATCAGTTACATCTGGGGAACTTACCTGATGTATAAAGAAGGCCAGTCTGTACTTACTTACATATCCCAAAAATACGGAGAAGAAAATATTCTTGCTTTAATGGATAATATCTGGATGGACAGGGATTTTTCCAAAGTAATGAAAGCAACAATCGGGAAAAATTACAGAGAATTGAGTGCGGAATGGCTGTACAGTCTCAAAAAAAAGTATTATCCGATTATGGGGGTAAAAGATTTTCCCTCAATGAAAGCAATCAGAATTACAAAAAGAGGGTATAATTCCCTTCCTGCATTTTACAGAGATAAAGGAGCAGGTAAGGTAGTTTTTGTAGCTAATAAAAACGGTTATTCCAGTATTTATCGAAAAAATGTTACAGATGATTTAAAAGTAAAACCGGAAATACTTGTTGCAGGAGAAAAGAGTGCTGATCTTGAATCTCTGCATATTTACAGCAGCAAAATAGACATAAGCGGGGATAAAAGGCTGGCATTTGTGGCAAAAAGCGGCCCAAGGGACTACCTTTACATAATGGGTCTCAGGACAAAAAATATTGAGAAAAAATTTAGTTTTAAGAATCTGGTGTCTTTATTTTCACCTGCATGGTCTCCTGATAATAAAAAAATTGTTTTCACAGGACTAAACAAAGCGGGAATGAGTGATATCTATATTGTTGATATTAAAAGTGGAAAGCTGAGAAGACTTACAAGCGATTTTTATGCAGATTATGATCCGGATTGGTCGCCGAACGGATCAAGTATTGTTTTCAGCTCGGACAGAACAGATTTGGGTGAGTCTGGTTATACAAATATTTTTCTGTACGAGATAAAAACCGGAATTATCAGGTATTTGACCTATGGTAAAAGTCATGACATGAGCCCCTCATGGTCTGCAGACGGGAATTATATTGTATTTTCATCTGACAGAAACGGTGTTGCGAATTTATGGGTAATAGAGGGGGCAGAAATTCTCCGGCAGCACGGTAAGAAAGAAAAAGTATTTTCTCCTTTCTACGGCGGTCAAAAAAGGGCAGGTATAAAACAAGTAACGTTTTTTACAGCAGGATGTTTTTATCCGTGCTGGACTGACAGTCTGGATCTCATTTTTACAGTTTATGAAAAGGGAAGTTTCCAGATCATGTCACTGAATTTAGGAGAAAAGAAGCTGAGGGAAATTAAAACAAGCAAAATCACTTCTCCTTCGGACATGTCTGTACCCTGGGAAATCAAAAGACTTAAGGGGGAAAAGGAACTGAACAGATTTGCTTACAGAAAACGGTTTAATCTGGATTTTGCACAGAGTATGGTAATACAGGATCCTATTTACGGAACAAGTGGAGGCGCTCAGCTTGCATTGTCAGATATGCTTGGCAATGAAAAGTATTTTTTCCTTCTTTACAACAATGCAAGAACTCAATCCGACTTATTAAAAGGTTTTAATTTTGCTGTAAACAGACTTGATATGAGCCACAGGCTGAACTATTCTTTTGGGATATACAGGCTGGCAGGATATTATTATAATACTTATGACGACTATTACTACGAAAACAGGTACGGTGTTAACGGGGCCCTTATTTATCCGCTGAATAAGTTTGAAAGAGTTGAATTGAGCGCAAATATCCGGCATTCGGATAAAGACCGGTTTACAGGAATTGGTGCACGAAAAGCATTTCTTGTATCAAATTTTATTTCATATACAAAAGATAACTCTCTTTGGGGTAGTACCGGACCTTTAAACGGCTCCCGCTATAAAATTACTTTTGGCAATACTGTTGATGTAAAATATTCAAACGTTAATTTTTTAACAATGATATTTGATCTGCGAAGGTATTTCAGAATTGGATACAGGATGTGCTACGCAGTAAGAGTTCTTGGGGAATTTAACAGAGGCAAGGAGCCATTGCCGTTTTTTCTCGGTGGATCGTGGAGTTTGAGAGGATATAAACTCTGGTCTCTTGCGGCTCCTAATGTGGCTTTTATATCCAATGAATTCAGATTTCCCTTTATTGATACTTTTTACCTGCGTTTTCCCTTTGGAGGAATAGGATTTAATTCAATACGGGGAGCTTTGTTTTTTGATGCAGGTAATGCATGGGAACAGGAACTTAAGAAGGTTTACGGAAGTTTTGGTTTTGGGATAAGGCTGAGGCTTGGCGGTTATATAGTTTTACGATATGATATTGGCAGAAAAACAGACTTTCACAGCATAGATAAGAATACGTTTACACAGTTTTTCTTCGGGTATGATTTTTAATCTGTGCTTATGTATCACGATTATTATACTGATTTTCTTGTAGGATAAATAATAAGAATTATATTACAAAGTACGAAGTCAGTTGAATAAATTTTAAAAGAATGAAAAATTAAAATATTTACAGGAGGTGACGATGGCACGGAGTCCGGTTTTAACAAACAAAGCAAACACAGCGTTAATTGTAATTGACGTACAGGAAAGACTATTACCTGTTATTCATAATAACGAACAATTGGTTGAAAATTGTGTAAAACTGATCAAGGGGTTCAAAGTTTTAAATCTGCCTGTTTTTGTAACAGAGCAGTATCCCGAAGGAATAGGGAAAACAGTGGAACCCATAAGAGAAGTATTGGAAGATGTTGAAGTTAAGGAGAAAATGACTTTCAGCTGCATTGGTATAGAAGGCTTTATTCGTGAACTGAGAAAGGCAAATATACATTATACTGTATTGTGCGGTATTGAGACCCATGTATGTTTGTGGCAATCAGCAATGGATTTAAAAAATGCAGGGTTTAATGTAATTGTTGCAGGAGATTGTGTGTCCTCAAGAAAAGCTGAGGACAGAGAAACTGCTTTAGACAGAATGATAATGAATGGAGTGGATGTTGCTTCAACTGAAATGGTACTTTTTGAGTTGCTTGAAACATCAGAAGGAGAAGAGTTTAAGCAGATTTTATCAATAATTAAGTAACTGTTTATAATACCGGGTTTATAAAACAGAGTAATTATAGCTGTTTTATAGTTATTGATATTATTAAAATTGTATTATTGTAAAAAAAACTTGTATTTTTAGAAAAAAATTATTATTTTCAAATTGAAATAAATAGAAGCGCTATAGATATTATATATTGTAAGTTTTTCACATTGGAAGATTTTCCTCAAAAACGCCTTTATCTTATTGGAGGGTTGGATGCGCAGAATATTTTTCTTGTTATCTATTATGTTTTTTTCAGTTACTATGTCAGTTTATTCGCAAAACAATGTTAAATATGTTAAACCTTTAAAAGAGAATCTACGTAACTCGCCTAACGGAGATAAAACCGGAGAGCTGCTTTCCGGAACAAACGTCAAGGTTCTTGAAACAAAGGGCA
>Ga0190359_1000086_pt1 | contig 55493 bp, 52 predicted proteins | sample 48721823_MG_FD_161269 | JGI IMG/M metagenome (GOLD analysis project Ga0190359, IMG submission 161269) | Hydrothermal vent microbial mat bacterial communities from Southern Trench, Guaymas Basin, Mexico - 4872-18-2-3_MG | ecosystem: Environmental > Aquatic > Marine > Hydrothermal vents >...
ACATGTACTAACGTAAGAAGTATGTTCTTAATGAATTAAGAATGATAAGAGAGCCGATCATGGTAAATGTGTTGGAAACGCAGCCATATTTTATGAATGACCAGGATCACCCACGGACGGGGGGAGTTACGCAGCAGCCGAGAAAAACGAAGGAGAATGGCGTTAAAAATCTGAAGGGAGCGACAGCTATACCTGAATGAGATTTTATTTTTTAAGGGCCTGTTTGACTTTATCTCCTATATGAGCGGGAGATTTGGCGACCAGTACACCAGCTTCTTCAAGAGCTTTCATTTTTTCTTCAGCAGTCCCTTTTCCTCCTGCAATAATAGCTCCGGCATGTCCCATACGGCGGCCCGGAGGGGCTGTTTGTCCGGCAATAAAGCTGACGACCGGTTTCGGGAAGTCTTTTTTTATATATTCTGCTGCTTCCTCTTCAGCACTTCCTCCGATTTCTCCGATAAGAATAACAGCTTCTGTTTCATCATCCTGTTTGAAAAGTTTGAGCAGGTCGATGAATTTCTGTCCCACTATGGGGTCGCCTCCTATACCAACGGCTGTTGATTGGCCGAAGCCTTGAAGAGAGACCTGTTGAACAGCTTCGTAGGTAAGAGTGCCGGAGCGGGATATAATACCAACAGAGCCTTGAGTATGGATATGCCCGGGCATGATTCCTATTTTACATTTGCCGGGAGATATGATTCCCGGTGTATTGGGGCCGATCAGACGGCAGCTCTTATTCAATAGAAATTGTTTGACTTTTATCATGTCAAAAGTAGGGATCCCTTCTGTGATGCACACAATGGTATTGATTCCGGAGTCTGCGGATTCCATGATAGCATCAGCTGCAAAAAACGGAGGAACGAATATGGCTGACGCATTGGCTCCCTGCTCTTTGACAGCTTCTTCAACTGTATTGTAAACAGGGACTCCAAGATGAGTGATCCCTCCTTTTCCGGGCGTCACTCCTGCTACTACATTTGTTTTGTATTCCTGCATTTTTTGAGTATGAAACGTTCCTTCACTTCCAGTGATTCCCTGTACAACGACCCTTGTGTTTTCATCTATTAAGATACTCATATGCGCCTCCTTGGTTATTGTTTGGCAAGAGGAACGACCAGTTCTGCTGCCTCTTTCATGCTTGAAGCCGCTTTAAAGGAAAGCTCTGATTCTTCAAGTATTTTTTTGCCTTTTTCCACATTTGTGCCTTCTAATCTCACCACCATGGGAATTTTCACATGGAGCTCCTTGGCTGCATTGACAATTCCATTAGCCACCATATCGCATCTGACAATACCGCCGAAGATATTAACAAGGGCGGCTTTTACGTCTTTATCGGAGACCAGTATTTTGAAGGCGTTTTTAACAGCTTCTTCAGACACACCTCCGCCTACGTCGAGAAAATTTGCCGGCATTCCTCCTGTGTGCATAATGATATCCATGGTTGCCATGGCCAGACCCGCGCCGTTGACCATGCATCCCACATTTCCGTCCAGCTTGATGTAATTCAAATCATATTTTGAAGCTTCCACCTCTATAGGTTCCTCTTCATCCAGATCTCGCATGTCCAGTATATCCGGATGGCGTCTCAATGCATTGTCATCAAAGTTCATCTTTGCGTCCAGAGCGATCACATCTCCCTGTTTGGTTATGAGGAGGGGATTGATTTCCGCCAGAGATGCATCCGAGACGCTGAAGGCCTTATAAAGAGCCAGAAAAAATTTCACAGCCTGTTTGAACGTATCTCCTTTGAGCCCCAGTTTAAAGGCAAGTTTTCTGGCCTGAAATCCCAGGAACCCGGTTGCCGGGTTGATATACTCCTTGAAGATAAGCTCTGGTGTCTCAGAGGCAACTTTTTCTATTTCCACGCCTCCCTCTGACGAGGCCATAACCACAGGTGCTTCCAAAGCCCTGTCTATGACGATCCCGATATACAGCTCTCTCTCAATATCAAGAGCTTCTTCCACGAGCACGCGCTTCACCCGTTTGCCTTCAGGTCCGGTCTGGTGGGTGATCAGGTTCATCCCGATGATTTCAGATGCGGTTTTTTCCGCTTCGTCAGGATTGCCGGCAAGTTTCACGCCTCCGCCTTTTCCTCTTCCTCCGGCATGGATCTGTGCTTTTACGACCACTTTAGGACCGATTTTTTGAGCTATTTCTTTAGCCTGTTCAGGTGTTTCAGCTACCTCTCCTTTTGGGGTTTTCACTCCGAATTCTTTGAGTATTTTTTTTGCTTGATATTCATGAATTTTCATAGTTCCAACCTTTTGATTTCAAATTTTTTCATAAACAGACAAATCCTCCTGTGTGCATCCAAACTTCTTCTCCTAACTATCTGTCCTTTTTAAGATGCGGTTTTGTCTGCCTATTTCTGATAGCTTTTTTTCCCTTCTTCGTAAAGGTCGCCGCCGTACATATCATTGATCACAATGCAGGGGAATTCCTTGACTTCGACTTTTCTCACGGCTTCGGGTCCTAATTCCGGGTAAGCGATGACTTCTGCTTTTTCAATGCTTTTTGAAATAAGGGCGCCGGCGCCTCCGACAGCCGCCAGATAAACTCCTTTGTATTTTTGCAGGGAATCTTTGACTTCTTTGTTTCTGGAACCTTTTCCAATGGTCCCTTTTAAACCGAGTTTATAGAGTGTAGGGGCAAAGGAATCCATTCTGTAACTTGTTGTAGGGCCTGCTGATCCAATGCTTTTGCCGGGCCGGGCAGGAGTCGGACCCACATAATAGATGAATTGTCCTTTGATATCGATCGGGAGTTTTTCTCCTTTTTCAACCAGATCTATGAGTTTTTTGTGGGCTGAATCTCTTCCTGTATACAAAGAACCTGTGATAAACAGCTGATCTCCTGCGTGAAGCTTCTCTATGACTTCGTCAGAAACAGGGGTTTTTATATGATGTTCTGCCATTTTTACAGTTTTATAAGATTGGTTACGTTGCGTACAGCAGCCTCTGATTTCTTTATAGCTTCTTTTTCTTCGTCGGTCAGTTCGATTTCTATGACTTCTTCAATTCCGTTGTTTCCTAATTTAACCGGCACTCCGAAATAAATACCGTTGATTCCGTATTCACCTTCCAGATAGGCGGCACAGGGAAGGATCTTGTTTTTGTTTTTAGAGATCGATTCAACCATTTCAGTAATCGCCAGAGCAGGGGCATAGTAAGCACTTCCTGTTTTGAGATACTTCACGATCTCTCCACCGCCTCCGGCTGTCCTTTTGACGATCTCATCAAGCCGTTCTTTGGGAATAAAATGGCTCACTGGAATACCTGAAATAGTGGTATAGCGGACGATAGGCACCATGGTGTCTCCGTGGCCTCCGAGGACAAGAGCCTGGATGCTTTCGACGGAAACGTTTGTTTCCATGGCAATAAATGCCCTGTAGCGGGTGGTATCAAGAATACCAGCCATGCCGAAAACACGGTTTTTCGGAAAACCACTGACTTTGAATGCGGTGTAAGCCATTGCATCCAGAGGGTTTGAGACCACTATAAGGATAGCATTGGGAGAGTATTTCACAACATTTTCAGTCACTGGTTTGACGATATTGAAGTTCGCATCGACCAGTTCATCTCGGCTCATTCCGGGTTTTCTCGGTTTGCCGGCTGTTATAACGATAATGTCTGAATCAGCTGTATCTTCGTATGAATTTGTTCCGATTATTTTTGCATCGTATTTTCCGACCGGACCTCCTTCTCTCATGTCCAGTCCTTTTCCTATGGGCATGTCTTCAATGATATCAAGGAGAACGACCTCTTCGGCTAATTCCTTCTCAGAGATTTTAAAAGCCGTTACTTCACCGACATGACCTGCTCCTATGACACTTACCTTTTTTTTCATTTGATTCCTCCTTTATATATTCTTACAAACTTGAAATATTAACCTGACCTATTCATAAAAAATATTTGTTGAAAATTTATTTTTTTGCGATTTCTTCTTGAACATAGTTTTCCCATCTTTCTTTAAGTTTGGGATCCTGTATGGTTTCCATCAGGTATTGGGCGTATTCAGCTCCGGTGCAGCCTGTATCACGGCCGGTCATGACCAGTTTCTTTTCATAGTTGCCGCAGATATCCAAAGCCATTTCAAGGTTTTTAGCTCTGTGGGAATATCCAATGTGATCGATCAGCATGGCAGCGGCTCTGATCATGCTGCACGGATCCGCATACTTGGCTCTCCCTTCTTTGACCATTCTGGGTGCTGACCCGTGTATGGCTTCGAACATGGAGTATTTTTTCCCGATATTGGCGCTTCCTGCCGTGCCCACGCCTCCTTGAAATTCGGCGGCCTCATCAGTAAGAATATCTCCATAGAGATTCGGAAGAACAAGCACTTTGAATTGGGTCCTTCTCTTCGGGTCAACCAGTTTGGCGGTCATAATGTCAATGTACCAGTCATCACATTCTATTTCCGGGTATTCCTTGGCTATTTTATAGCCCATATCAAGGAATTTGCCATCGGATGTTTTTATCACATTTGCTTTTGTCACGATAGTGACTTTGTTTATCTTGTTTTTCTTTGCGTATTCGAAAGCCAGCCTTATGATTCTTTCGGCACCCTGGGAGGTGATGACTTTAAAGTCAACGGCTAAGTCATCCGTGACATTGATTCCTTTGCTTCCCATTATATAGGCACCCTCTGTATTTTCACGGAAAAACATCCAGTCGATTCCTTCTTTAGGGACCTTGACCGGTCTGACATTGGCAAATAGGTCCAGATACCGCCGCATGGAAACATTGCAGCTTTCAATATTGGGCCACTCATCTCCTTTTCTGGGAGTGGTGGTCGGGCCTTTGAGTGTGACATGGCATTTTTTTATCTCCGCAAGCACATCATCAGGAATGGATTTCATCTGCCTTGCCCGGTTTTCTATGGTAAGGCCTTCGATGTTTCTGACTTCGACTTTACCGGTGCTGATTTCTTCCTTAAGTATGAATTCCAGAATTTTTCTCGATTCTTCAGCGATATAAGGGCCTATTCCATCTCCGCCTATGATCCCGATTATAATGGGCTTGGTATTCTCATAGTCAATCCACTCATGAGGTTTCTTCATCTCTTCAATTCTTTGAAGCTGTTCCTCTATGATTTGACCGAATTCGATTTTTGCTTTTTCAATAGCTTCACTATCCATGTTTTTCCTCCGTTTAATGAGATTTTTCATGCACTATTCATAATAAGGTGAATAGATAAAATAAGAGAGAATAGTATAATTTTTTTAAAGCAAAATCAAATAAATCGAACAGAAAAGTTTTAATAAGACAAAATTTGAACTTTTGTATTTTCTATTATATTATCAATTCGTAAATAAAATAAACCTGGATGATGAACAAGTCGAGGCTGCTGCAGATGCGATGCACAGAGTACGAAGCTGTGGTCCTTCACCGCAAGTATCCTGTAACAAAGCAGATGCAGTGAGATCGGCTTGCTGTAAGGTAAAAAAATGGATATCGCCATTTTTTTATGAATAGTTCAGGTAAATAATTTTTAGGAGTCATAGCTATGTTGGAGTCTTATTTTGAGCATGAGAAAGAACGAAAAAAATTAGGCATCCCTGCTCTTCCCTTAGATTCGCAGCAGGTCAGGGAAGTCTGTAAGAATTTAGAAAAGCCACCCAAAGGAAAAGAGACTCTTCTTATTGACCTTCTCTCCCAAAGAGTTGCGCCGGGAGTAGATCCATCAGCAAAAATAAAAGCAGAATGGCTTGGCCAGGTTGCAGAAGGAAAAGTGTCTTCACCGGTTATTGACGGGAAAAAAGCTGTGTTTTTACTGGGCACCATGCTGGGAGGATATAATATCATACCCCTTATATCTCTTTTGGAAAAGGACGAGCTCGCTCATGATGCCGGAGAGGCGCTGAAAAAGGCCATATTGATATATGATTCTTTTGATCAAATAGTCAAACTCGCAGAAAAGAATAAGGTCGCTGAAAAGGTCCTTCATTCATGGGCAGAGGCAGAATGGTTCAAATCGAGACCAGAGTTCCCAAAGAAAATGACCTTAAAGGTAGTTAAAGTCGACGGAGAAATCAATACAGATGACCTTTCTCCCGCCAAACATGCCTGGAGCCGGCCGGATATTCCTCTACATTCCCTTTCCATGGGGGAAACCCGGTTTCCTGATGGAATCGAGAAAATAAAGAAGCACAGAAAGGACGGATACAGAGTTGCCTTTGTAGGGGATGTGGTCGGTACCGGTTCCTCACGCAAGTCCGCAACAAACTCTCTTTTGTGGCATATAGGAGAGGACATTGACTATATTCCGAATAAAAGAAGGGAAGGAGTTGTCATCGGAGGTCTGATAGCGCCCATCTTTTTTAACACTGTCGAAGACTCCGGCGGGCTTCCCATTATGTGTGATGTCACAAAGATAAAAGACGGACAGGTCATAACCTTAGATATGGAGTCCGGTAGGATATTCGATGAAGGGAACCAAAAGCTAACTGAATTTATAGTGAAACCTGCGACCCTGAAGGATGAATACAGAGCAGGCGGAAGAGTGTTTCTGATCATCGGGCGTTCTTTGACGAACAAAGCCAGAAAAGTGTTAGGACTTGCCGCTTCAGATGTTTTCCAGGAGCATGATAATCCTGTGCCCGAGAAAGATCAGGGTTTTTCACTGGCCCAGAAAATTGTCGGAAAAGCTTGTGGAAAGGAAGGCGTGCTTCCGGGTTCTTCAGTGGAGCCAAAAATGACGACTGTGGGTTCACAGGATACGACAGGTCCTATGACGGCTGATGAGTTGAAAGAGCTGGCCTGTCTGAAATTTCAATCCGGCCTGTTTCTACAGACATTCTGTCATACAGCAGCCTATCCCAAACTGGCGGATGTTAACATGCATAAGTCTTTGGCCCGGTTTGTTACCGAAAGGAAGGGGCTTTCCATCAGACCGGGTGACGGTGTCATTCATTCGTGGATCAACCGGCTCCTTGTTCCGGATACCATGGGTACGGGAGGGGATTCCCACACGCGTTTTCCGTTAGGCCTTAGTTTTCCTGCTGGCTCCGGACTGGTTGCTTTTGCAGGAACATTAGGTTTTATGCCATTAGACATGCCCGAATCCGTGCTGGTTAAATTTTCGGGAAAAATGAATTCAGGGATTACTTTGAGGGATGTTGTGAACTCGATTCCCTATTTTGCCATAAAAAAGGGACTGCTGACGGTTGCCAAAGAGGGGAAGAAGAATATTTTTAACGGCCGGATCCTGGAAATGGAAGGGCTTCCGGATATTACTGTAGAGCAGGCCTTTGAACTAACAGATGCCACAGCTGAACGTTCGGCAGCCGGCGGCACTATCGCTCTCAGCGAGAGGAAGGTCGAGGAATACTTAAGAAGCAATGTTGCTCTTATGGAAAAAATGATTGAAGACGGTTATCAGGATGCCGATGCTTTAAGACAGCGCATCAAAGCCTGTCAAATGTGGCTTCAGAATCCTGTGCTTCTCAAAAGGGACCGGAATGCCAACTTTGCTGAAGTGATTGAAATCGACTTGAATGAGATCACAGAGCCTATCCTTGCCTGCCCGAATGATCCGGATGATGTAAAAAGGCTCTCAGAAGTAGCAGGCGACAAGATAGATGAAGTCTTCATTGGCTCGTGCATGACTAATATCGGACATTTCAGAGCAGCGGGAAAGGTTTTTGAAGGAGAGGATTATCTTAAGACCAGAGTATGGTTGACGCCGCCAACCAAAATGGACAGGACCCAATTGAAAAAAGAAGGGTACTATTCTCTCTATTCAAGCGTGGGTGCTCGGACAGAACTTCCTGGGTGTTCCTTATGTATGGGGAATCAAGCCCGTGTTCGCCCGGCCTCAACAGTCTTATCCACTTCAACGCGCAACTTTGACAATCGTATGGGAGATGAAACGAGGGTGTATCTGGGTTCTGCGGAGCTGGCAGCTATCACGGCATTAGAGGGGCGGCTGCCTGAACCGGATAAATACTTTGCTGTTTTTAGTAAAAAGATCACACCGCATAAGAAAGAGATCTATCAATATCTTCAATTTGATAAAATGAAGAAACTGACTTTGGATTATGAAAAGGATATAGCAAAGAGCTAGCCTGACTTACTCATCATCCAGGGTAAGAAACAGGAAAGAAAGGTCATGATTCGTTTAAACAATAAAAAAGCACTTGTCACAGGAGGTTCTAGAGGCATAGGAAAAGCTGTGTCTCTGATGCTGGCGGAAGCCGGGACAGATGTCGCTCTGAATTATTTTAAAAATAAACAGGCAGCCCTTGACGTAAAGGCAGAGATTGAAAAAAAGCAAAGACGGTGTATGATATTTAAAGCAGACCTGTCTCAACAAGAAGATGCTGAATCAATGGTTGAAAAAATCAACCGAAGCTGGGGAAGACTGGATATTTTGATCAACAATGCCGGGATTTGGACGTTTGGGGAAATGGGACGTATGGACTATAAAGTCTGGAGTGAGACCATAAGAACCAACCTGGATGGAGTTTTTTTTGTCACGAATTCTGTGGTGCCCATTATGAAAAAAGCAGGACAGGGGTGTATTGTCAATATATCATCTACCGCAGCTGTCAGAGGGGAAGCTTTTCATTCCCATTATGCTTCCAGCAAAGGCGCTTTGGTTTCATTAACAAAGTCTCTTGCCGTTGAGCTGGCCCCTTATAAAATAAGAGTAAACTGCGTGGCACCCGGTTGGGTGGATACAGACATGTGTTCCGAAGTTTTCAAAGATAAGGAGTTCAAAGAAAAAATCAGAGAAAGCATACCATTGAAAAGAATACCTTCTCCAGAAGACATAGCCGGACCCGTGCTTTTTCTCGTATCTGATTACGCCAGACACATAACAGGCGAGGTTCTCAATGTCAACGGAGGGGCTGTTCTTTGTGCGTAAAAGAGGTTAATCGATAGAAAAGGAGGTGATTCCTATTGAAAAAAGACTATGACCGCTGGAAAAAAGACAAGTATTTGGAAGGATTAAAAAACTCGGGGATTGGGCGAAAAAATCACACAACGATCTCAGGCAAGAAGATCAAGGAACTTTATATTCCTGATGATTTGAAAGGCTTTGATTATAAAAACGATCTTTCCTTTCCTGGAGAATACCCTTATACAAGAGGGATCCATCCCACTATGTACCACGGCCGGTTGTGGACTATGCGGCAGTTTTCAGGATTCGGAAGCGCTGAAGACACAAATAAAAGGTACAAATACCTTTTAAAACACGGGCAGACCGGATTGAGCGTTGCGTTTCATCTCCCAACTCTGATGGGAGTGGATTCAGATCACCCTCTTGCCGAAGGAGAGATAGGAAAGTGCGGAGTGGCCATTGATTCTCTGGCCGACATGGAAATCCTTTTCAAAGGAATCCCCCTTGATAAGATCACCACCTCAATGACAATCAATCCTCCGGCTGCTGTTCTTTGGGCCATGTATATTGCTGTTGCAGAAAAACAGGGAGTCTCTTCTAAAGTGATATCAGGTACGATTCAAAATGATATACTCAAAGAGTACATCGCACAGAAGACCTTTGTTTTTCCCCCGGGACCGTCCATGAAATTGATTGTGGATACTTTTGAATACGGTTCTAAGGAAGTGCCCAGATGGAATACCATATCCATTTCCGGTTATCACATCAGGGAGGCTGGTTCGACCGCTGTGCAGGAATTAGCTTTTACCATAAGAGATGGGATTGAATATGTAGAATGGGCCTTAAAGAGGGGATTGAAGATCGATGATTTTGCCCCGAGACTTTCCTTTTTTTTCAATTCCCATAATGATTTTATGGAGGAGATCGCAAAATTCAGAGCAGCAAGACGATTATGGGCAAAGATAATGAAGGAGAGGTTCGGAGCTGAGAACAAGCGTTCCTGGCTTCTCAGATTTCACACCCAGACTTCCGGGGTATCCCTGATGGCACAGCAGCCATATAATAATGTGGTCAGGGTCGCTATCCAGGCCCTTGCTGCTGTTCTTGGGGGGACTCAATCACTTCATACAAATTCTCTGGATGAGACCTATGCCCTTCCTTCCGAAGAAGCTGTGACTATTGCTTTAAGAACCCAGCAGATCATAGCTCACGAGAGCGGAGTGACGAATACGATCGATCCATTGGGCGGATCTTATTTTATTGAAAAACTGACCAATGAAATGGAAGATGAAGCTGAGGATTACATAAAAAAGATAGATGATATGGGTGGGATGGTCAAAGCCATAGAGATGGGATTTCCCCAGAAGGAAGTCATTGACAGTTCCTATGATTACCAGAAAGCGCTGGAAAAACAGGAGAAGATCATAGTGGGAGTTAATGCTTTTCAAAGCGAGCATGAAACCATCCCCCTCCTGGAGATAGACGAACATGTGGCAAAGCACCAACTGCAGAGATTAAAGGAAGTAAAGAAGACGAGAAACAGCTCAAAAGTAAAGAATACTTTAAGGGAGTTGAAAAAAGCAGCCCAGGATGACAAGAATCTTATGCCGTATCTATTGGACTGTGTCAGGGAATACGCTACATTGGGAGAGATCATGGACACCATGGCAGAGGTTTATGGAAGGTATCAGGAACCCATAACATATTAAATCGAGGAGGATCAAATGCCGGATAAGAGGATAAGAGTGCTGATTGCAAAGCCGGGATTAGACGGTCATGACAGAGGAGCTAAAGTGATTTGCAGGGCACTGAGAGATGCAGGATTTGAAGTCATATACACGGGATTAAGAAGGAATCCGGAGGAAATTGTAAGTTCAGCCATTCAGGAAGACGTAAGCGTCATAGGTTTGAGCATACTTTCCGGAGCTCATAATGTTCTGTTCCCTAAAATCATAAATCTGCTCAAAGAGCAGGGGGGAGAGGGAATAAAAGTCATTGCCGGAGGTATCATTCCCGAGAAAGATATACCGGGACTAAAAAAAATAGGGATTTCAGAGGTGTTTTTACCGGGGACTCCTACTAATAAAATAGTCGAATGGATAAGAGGAAATTTAAAATAGAAAGGGGGGTGATTTAGCAAAATAATCTTGACATTGAATATTTATTTTGGTACTCAATGAGGGAGTGATGGACAGAAAATATTTATCTTTAATCATTATTCCGCATAAAAAAGGAAAACAGAGAAGCTACTCTCTCTCCAAAAAGGCGATCCATATCACAGCAGGGGTCACAGCCTTTGTTTTTGTTGCTCTTACACTTTTTCTCATTGATTATTTTCTTATGAACGGAACACGAAAAAAGTACAAAAAACTACTGGCTGACTATCAGCAGCAGGGAGTGACACTGGCCCAGTATAGAGAATCCATAGGCAGTCTGAACGCAAAAATTCATGATTTAGAGGGATACGCAAAAAAATTGAATGTTATGGCGGGATTTAAAGCCGAAGACCCGATTGAAGGAGAGCCAGGAGTCGGCGGGAACAGTGATATTCCGGAACAGAACATAACCGAACCTCAAAACGAGCTGTCCCAGTTGGATATCTTAGGGAAAAAAGCCGAAGGCATCAATAGAAATTTTGATATTCTGAACAATCATTTTGAGAACCAAAAATTAGAGCTTGCCCAGACTCCCAGCATCATGCCTACTCAGGGTTACTGGTCTTCTTCCTACGGATGGAGGGATGACCCGTTTACAGGTAAAAGGACCTTCCACCGGGGAGTGGATATTGCCACTCAAACAGGGAATCCCGTGCTTGCCACTGCAGACGGCATTGTGATCCAGACAAAGAGTGACAAAATAGGGGGGAGGACCATAAAGATAAGCCATCCGAAAACAGGTTTTGTTACTGTCTACTGTCATCTCAGCAAATATCTGGTAAAGCCCGGGCAGAGAGTGAAAAGGGGAGATACCATTGGATTGATCGGATCAACCGGTAGAGCAAGAGGGCCACATGTTCATTATGAAGTCCGCCTTAATGGGAAAGCCCTGAATCCCTGGTTTTATATTCTCGACAATTAACCAGGATCGACTTCCTGCATCTGAAGGCTAAATCTTCAATGTCGCTTCAGCCACACCTGAATTTCATAAAGCCTGCGCTTTTCTCGTTAAATAAGTAGGATCACTCACCATATTGACTTTCAGGCAGGCGGGCTGGTTCTGAAGTCATCCGGAGGCGAGAGGGCATGGTTCCTCGCAGAGGGGAGCGAGCCGAGGAATAAGCTGAGTTTCCTCGCCGGGGAAGATCAGCGGGCTGAAGAACCAGCTTGCCTGATGAAAGTCAAAAGCAACAGCCATACCTAAGTTTCGCTATTCGAAGGTGTCTCCGGGTTTTATTCGGGCTCCCAATGAAAACGAGTGAGCGCTCATGGCTTTTTTGTTTTCAGGCTGGAGCTTTTCGATCAAAAGCAGTGTGTTCCCTCCGCAGCCCACGGTGATTCCTTTTTCATCGATGTTTGTGATTTCCCCCGGAGAGACAGGCGTTTCTGCTTTCTGGTTCAGATCGTTTGTCTTGATTATTTTCATGCGTTTTTTATCAAAAAAGGTGAATGATGAGGGCCATGGAAAAAAAGCCCTCACTTGGTTGTAGATGGATTCAGCGGTTTTTTCCCATTTTATCCTTCCGTCTTGTTTGCTGATGAGAGGGGCATATGTGGCTTTGGTATGATCTTGAGGTTCGGGCAGAATCGTTCCTATTTTAGATAGGGTCTCAACAAGAAACGGGGCTGACATTTCAGCCAGCCTTTCTTCGAGCTCCATGGAATTTTCATCCTGACGGATCCATACCGATTTCCTTGCTAAAATATCCCCCTGGTCCATTTTTTCATTTAGACGGAAGAGCGTGATCCCTGTTTTCTTTTCTCCGTTCAGCAGCGCCCACTGTACAGGAGAGGCACCTCTGTATTTTGGAAGGTATGAAAAATGGATATTGATAGAGTCATATCTAGGAAGGTATATGATTTCGGAGGGGATGATTTGACCGTAAGCAGCCACAACATTAATATCCGGATTTATCTTTTTCAAGGCGTTAAAACACTCTTTATCTTTCCTGATTTTTGCTGGCTGCAGAACAGGTATTTTATTTTTTTCGGCAAATTTTTTTACAGGGCAGGGCTTGAGGTTCCTTCCTCTGCCGGAAGGCCTGTCAGGCTGGGTAATGACAAGAGGAACGGAATGGCCGGCTTTTAAAAGGGCTTTGAGTGAAGGAATCGCTGTTTGAGGGCTGCCGAAAAATACAATGTTCATGGCTTCTTTAATTTTTTTCTAATAATGCTTTTCTTCAGCGGAGAGAGATGATCAATGAAGAGGATCCCATTTATATGGTCGACTTCATGACTTATGACTCTGGCCAGAAGGCCTTCAGCTTCTATTCTTTTTTCTTTTCCAGTAAGATCGTATCCGGTGCATTCCAGATGGAACGAGCGGGGTACATTTTCATTTATTCCCGGCACCGAGAGGCACCCCTCTTCAGCCGTATCCTGTCCTTCCTCGTGTGTTATTTTTGGATTTATAAGAACGATGAGGTCTTCTTTTTTCTCTCCTACGGAAAGGTCAATGGTTACAAGTCTTATGCTTTTGTTGATTTGAGGAGCGGCCAGTCCTATTCCCGGAGCGGAGTGCATGATAGAGACCATGTCCTCAGCAATTTTTTTGATTTCATCTGTGATGTTTTTTATTTCAACAGCTCTTTTCCTGAGGACTGGATTTCCATAGGTGATGATATCCAGTCTATCCTTGGTTTCTGTGTCTTTCAAGTTTTTCATTAGACGTTTATTCTACCAAAATCTGCACTTTATTCAATCCTTCCCATGCAAATTGTCCCTCCTTCTCAAATGATTATGGCTGCTGTTTTATTTGAATGTGATGAAATGGTTTCTGTCAAGACCCTGGAGGAATAAGCATATCCTGTCCAGAACAGGTTCTGCATCGTCTCCGAATTTTTCCCTGTGCAGCCTGGCAATCTCTCTGACATTTTTTTCGCCGTCACAGTTTTTCCAGAAAAAACTGCCCATTTCATCCAGTTTGACCTTGTAAAAAGGACGTTTCATCCTCGGTAAAATATGTTTGACACAAAATTTGTTTTTGAACTTTGGTTTTAAGAGGATGACTTTCCCCTGGCCATCAGCCGTCCATTTGATGTTTCTTACCGGGATCAGCTCAAGAAGATTTGCCTCTTTATTTTCTTTCTCCATATTCACCTGAAGCGATCATCTTTTTGTAGGGGAAATAAATCAGGATGAATCCAAGAACTATGAATATGAGCAGGCTTAACCAGGGATTGCTCAGTGATTTGGGTAGAGAGACTTTGGCTCCTTTTAATGCAGCGGTTATGATTCCCGTAAGCGCCTGCCCGGCTATCAAGCCCGATGCCAGCAGCAGCCCGATGTTTTCTGTGATCTCTTTCCCTTTTTCATTGGGTTTTTTCCTTCCGGTCAAACTCTGGACAAAATATTTCACCACACCGCCGAAAAATATACAGGCTGTGGAACGGAAGGGAAGGTACATGCCCACTGCGATCAGCATAGGCGAAGGAGAACCGATTAGAATCAGGACCACTGCCAAAAGCATTCCCGCTATGACCAACGGCCAGGCCATTTCTCCGCCCACAATGCCTTTGGCCATGGTCGCCATAAGCCCAGCCTGAGGAGCGGGAAGGGTTTCACTCCCGATGCCTATGGTGTTGTGAAGAAGCTGCAGGGAAAAAATGAGAGTAACTCCGGCAGCAATGACTCCTATGATTCCTCCGATCTGCATCTTCCAAGGAGTACCTCCCAGTATATGACCGACTTTCCAGTCCTGTATCATATCCCCGGCCACACCAGCCACACAGCATACAACGGCTGCAACACCTATGACGGCTGCAATTCCTGCTTCTCCGGTCTGTCCCATTAGGAGCATCATGAGCGCGGCAATAAGAAGTGTGGTCAGGGTTAATCCGGAAATAGGATTTGATGAGGAACCGATGATTCCGACTAAATAGCCTGCCACCGCAGCAAATAAAAGTCCCATAATGATCATGACAAGAGCTGAGACCAGTGATGAACCGATGCTCCTGGTAAACATGTTATAGAGGAAAACCATGGGGATGATCAGAGCTAAGATGGAAATGATGATCAAGGGGAAAGGAAGGTCTTTATCTGTCCGCGGAACTTCAGACGCTCCTTCACCCCGGGCTTTTTTTACATCTGCAAAAGAGCGCCCGATACCGGTAGCCAGGCTCTTTCGCATTTTAAACAGGGTATAAAAGGCCCCTACAAGCATGGCTCCTACAGCTATGGGTTTAATTTGAGCGTTGTATGCAGAAATAGCTATTTCTGACCACGAGCTGAGGTCCTGCGCCACAATCGTCTTGAGTTCTCCGCTTATGAAAAGCAGGATAGGCATGAGGAACAGCCATCCCAAAACACCTCCTGAAAAAGTGAGAGCCGCTAATTTGGGTCCTATGATGTACCCGACACCGGTGAGAGCGGCATTGGCAGCAGGGGATTCGATGAACATCCTTCCTTTTATGGAAGAGGTTTTGTATATTTCAGCATTATCTTCGTTTAAGTATGTGATGCGGGACAGCCCTGGTATCTTAAAGACACTTTTGACATAAGGCTTTATGACCTGGATTCCGTTTTCACTGGTAAAAAATTCAATAAGACCGCCTAATCCCATGGACCAGAACATAAACTTGGCGTTTGACTTCGCTTCCTGTCCTGTCTTTACCATGGCGGCGCAGGCCACACTTTCCGGAAAAGGAAGCGAGGCATCTTCAACCAGGGTGCGCCGGACAAGAACTATGAGCAGAACGCCCAGAACACCCCCTACCAGCATAAGCATTGTGGATTTAAAAAGATCAAACTTTTGCCACACTCCTGATATTATGAATGCCGGGATTGTAAAAATAGCCCCAGCAGCCAGAGCTTCTCCAACCGCTCCTGTTGTACGAGCGAGATTCTCTTCTAAAATGGTCCCTTTTAACGGACGAAGTATGGCCATGGAGATAACAGCAGCGGGAAATGTGGCAGCCACGGTCATTCCTGCCATGAGTCCCAGATAAGCATTAGCCGCGCCAAGGACAACAGCCATGATGATCCCTAAGAAAATGGCTTTGAACGAGATTTCCTTTATTGACTGGTCTGGAGATATGTAGGGTTTATAGGTGGTGTTGCTCATAATGCCTCCTTATAAATAGTATCTTGACATTATTTATTTATATATATAGCTTGGTAAGAAAAAGCAAGAATAATTTCCTGAGAATTTTTTTTGTTTGCTTGTCATCCGGATTTATGCTAACCTGACTTATTCATAAAAAAATGGCGATGAGCAATTTTTTGTTTTGATATCAAGGATATGCATACTTTTTAAAAAATGACAACTGAAATATTTTTGTTTGTTTTTACTTTCATTTTAATCGCCATTTTTTTACCATATAGGCAAGATAGGCAAGCCGATCTCACTGCATCTGCTTTGTTACAGGGTACTCGCGGTGAAGGACCACAGCTTCGCACTCTGTGCCTCGCATCTGCAGCAACCTCGACTTGTGAATAATCCAGGCTAAATAGTCCTTATAAAAGGCGATGAAGTGATATGAGTTTAATAAAATGGTTAAAGGAGAGACTGCTTTGTGACCTGGCCATAGACCTTGGCACGGCAAATACTTTAGTCTTTCTTAGAGGGAAGGGGATCATTGTCCAGGAACCTTCCTTGGTCGTGGTCAATAAAAGGACAGGTGACGTGGAAGCCGTCGGCACAAAAGCAAAAGAGATGCTTGGGAAAACGCCCAACAGTGTAATGACCATAAAACCGATGCGGGACGGTGTCATTGCTGATTTCGAAATTGCTGAGAAGATGCTTGATTATTTTATAAAAAAATCCACAAACAATAAAAGTTTTCTTCTCAGGCCGAGGATCGTCATTGGAATTCCGACAGGGATCACCCAGGTAGAAAGGCGTGCTGTTAAAGATGTGGCCTTAAGGGCTAAAGCATCTGAAGTCTATCTTATTGAACAGCCTATGTCTGCGTCTATAGGAGCCGAGCTTCCTATTTCAGAACCAACCGGCAACATGATTGTGGATATAGGCGGGGGGACGACGGATATAGCTGTGATTTCTCTGAACGGAATTGTGTACAATCACTCCATAAGAGTGGCTGGGAATGAGATGGATGAGGCCATCATCCAACATATAAAAAGGAAATACAATCTTCTTATCGGGGAGAGGACAGCCGAACAGGTCAAAATGCAGATAGGTTCTGCGTATCCCCTGGATGAACCCATGACTCTGGAGATAAAGGGACGAGATTTGAGAGAGGGAATTCCAAAAACAATCGTGGTTGACGACCAGGAGATGAGAGAGGCCATAGAAGATATTGTGAGTTCCATTATTGAAGCGATAAAGATAGCTTTAGAAAAGACGCCTCCGGAACTGGCAGCTGATATTATTGATAGAGGGATTGTCATTACCGGCGGAGGTTCTTTACTCAAGAATCTTGATAAGCGCATAAGAGAGGAGACCCAGCTTCCTGTTTTCATAACAGAAGACCCCCTTACCACAGTGGTTCTGGGAGCAGGGAAAATGCTGGATGATTTAGAGCTGCTTAGGAAGATTTCGCTCATATAAGATGCTATTTATATGTCTTCTTTTCTAAAAAGAAATAAAAACACGGCCGTCCTTCTTATATTGATATTTTTCCATATGGTTCTGATTTCCATCCAAGTTCCCAGGGGAGAGGAAGGAACTTATTTTGAAACGTTCCTGTTTGCTGTTTTTGCGCCTATCCAGCACGGCGTTGTCTCTGTATGGAAAGCCGTCAGCAAGTCCTGGAGTGATTATTTTGATTTGAGAGGGGTTTCTATTCAGAATAAAAGACTTCTTAAAGAGGTCATGCAGTTAAGGCAGGAAAATACAGTTCTAAGGAATCTATTGAAAAAGTATGAAAAGGAAGAAAGAGTGAAAGAATTTCTGAGCGGTATTTCCAAAAATCTTGTTAATGCCCGGATAATCGGATTTGATATGTCAAATGTGTTTAAGTCTATTATCATCAACAAAGGGAGTGTACAGGGATTAAAAAAGGATATGGTAGTCCTTGATGAGTCAGGAAATTTAGTCGGAAGAATCGTTCCTCCTATCACATATAATCAGGCGACCGTTCAGTTGATTACAGATAGCAAATCCGGAGTCAGTGTGGTAAAGCAGGATGGCGGCTCTCTTGGTATTCTGTCAGGAAAAAACTCAGAAATATGTGAAATGAAGTATGTTCTTTCCACGGATGAAGAAATCACAGAAGGTGATGTTCTTGTTACAACCGGCTATGACGGGATATTTCCACCTTACCTGAAAGTGGGGCAAGTTTTATCTGTCCAGAGGACTCCTGAGTTGTTTAAAGAAATCAAAGTCAGTCCTAATTTCAAGCCGGCTCAGCTCCAGCAGGTCGTTGTGCTCAGATTAAATGAGAATGAAATTTTTTAAGAAAGCTGCAGTATCCGTTATTGAAAAAATCTTGCAAATCCTTGAAATGGAAATAATAACCTGACCTATTCATAAAAAAATGGCGATGTTAATTTTTTTGTTTTGATTCCAAGGAACTGCATGCTTTTGACAGAAAGTGCAACTGAAATATTTTTATTTGTTTTTACTTTCATTTTAATCGCCATTTTTTTACAATTAATGCAAGCCGATATGAAATTCAGATATGGTCTGTGCTCCCTTCAGATTTTTAACGCCATTCTCCTTCATTTTTCTCGGCGCTTGCGTAACTCCCCCCGTCCGTGGGTCAGACATACTCAGCGTCCGGCTTCGCCGGATGCCCTAGAAAAGCCTCATCCGAAGGCTAAATCTTCAATGTCGCCACGACCACACCTGAATTTCAGTAAGTTTAAGCAACCCCGGCTTGTGAATAACCCAGGTTAATAAAAATATTTATTTTTTATGGATAGGTCAGATAAGATGAGAGATTATGTAAAAGCGATTTTAACAATAATCGCTGTATTTGTAGCACATACGATTTTAGGAAAAATATCAAAAGAGATTCCTATAGCCCTTAATTTGTTTACTGTAATAGTGATATATTTTGCCATGTTAAAAGGGGAGATTTCTGGGGCATTTACCGGGGCCGTCTGTGGTCTTATACAAGATTCTTTTTCCTTCGGAGTGTTCGGAGTGGCCGGATTGGCAACAACACTTACAGGTTACCTGGCAGGGGTCATATCGAGCAAAATTTATGTGCTTTCATTTTTCAGAAACTTCCTGTTTATTTCGATCCTGACCATATTTCAACTGGTTATTTGGAAATGTATGCATTTCTTTGTCTCTTCCGAACCTTTTTTTTCAGGGAGTATTGTGATTCTTTTTCAGCCATTTTTTAATGCTTTAGCAGGAAGTTTGTTCTTTCCGGTCTTTAGAAAATTTTTTAGACCTATCTCTGCGGATGATCAATGAAAGGCGATAAGATATATGAAGACCTGTCCCTGATCAGACGAAGGTCAAAAAGAGCGTTTACGGCTGTTACCGTCATTTTTATCTTGATGCTGGTATACTTTTGGAAGATACAGATCGTTGATTACAAAAAATACTGGGAAAAATCGGAAGAAAACCGCATCAGGAGGATCTCGCTTTCTCCTCAAAGAGGACTTATTTTAGATAGAGATGGAAATATATTAGCTAAAAACATAGCTTCTTTTAAAGTTTCTTTGGTCAGGGAGAAATGCGAAGATTTAAAGGCTTCATATACAAAGATATCCAAACTTCTTCGTATTGACAGGAAGGAGATTGAAGAGAGGATTCAGAAATACCAGTCGTTCCAACAGTTCCGTCCTATTGTGATCAAAGATAACCTTACTCAGACGGAAGTCGCTCTTATAGAGGGCAGGAAGGCTGAATTTCCTGAACTGATCCTTCAGACAGAACCCAAACGATTTTATCCTTATCATACTCTTGCGGCTCATGTATTGGGATATTTGCAGGAAATTTCCCCGCGGCAGTTGAAATCTGAAGCATACCAGCAATATGAGATAGGGGATCTTATAGGCAAAATGGGGATTGAAAGGGAGTACGAAGACAGGCTTTCAGGGCAAAAGGGACTTGCTTTAGAGGTTGTTGACAGCGAAGGCCGTGTTATTACAGAGTACAATCAGAAAGAGTCTACAAATGGAGAGAATATCAAATTGACCTTGGATCTGGATATACAGAAAGAAGTGGAAAGCATTTTGGAAAAAAAAGAGGGTGTGGTCGTTGTCATGAATGCAAAGAGCGGTGAAATCCTGGCGATGGCCAGCTACCCGAATTTTGACCCGAATAGATTTATTAACAGATTCACTCCTGAACAATGGATGGAGCTCGTCCAGGATCCTGATTTTCCTCTGGAAAACAGAGCTATAAGAGGGCTTTATTCTCCAGGCTCTCTTTTTAAGCCATTGATAGCCATAGGAGCGCTGGATTCAAATCTGATATCAGATCAGAGCTCTTATTTTTGTTCAGGCCGTACTCTCATATACGGGCACCCCTTCTCCTGCTGGTTTGAACCAGGGCACGGAAGAGTCAATCTTTATACAGGAATAAAGAACTCGTGCAATATTTATTTTTATAATGTCGGAAAAAATTTAGGTATTCAAAAGATAGCTGATTATGCTCGAATATTTGGATTTGGTTCCCCGACAGAAATTGATCTTCCAGGCGAAAAAAGTGGATTGGTACCTGATCCGGAATGGAAGAAGAGAACAAGAGGAGAACCCTGGTATCTCGGAGAGACCATTCCTGTATCCATCGGGCAAGGACCTTTACTGGCGACTCCTCTTCAGGTGGCTGTGTACACATCAATTATTGCAAACAGGGGCGAAAAAATCATTCCGCACTTTTTTCTTACTGGATCTGATTCCGGTGATAATAGTGGGAAAGGCAAGAGAACTTATGTAAGGCCTCTTTCCAAAGAGATTGACCGGTCTGATTTTGAAAAGGTCATTAGGGGCATGTGGATGGCTGTCAATGAACAAGGAACCGCGCGGGCTGCAATGGTCAAAGATTTCGATGTATGCGGGAAAACAGGTACGACTCAAGTCGTGAGCACTGATACTGAAAGGAAAATGGAAGAGAGAGGCACTAAGGTCGGGACGCATTCCTGGTTTTCTGGCTTTGCTCCCAGGAGAGATCCGGAGGTCATTGTCACGATAATCATTGAGTACGGAGGCATGGGAGGCAGCACAGCAGCTCCCTTAGCTAAGAATCTATTCACTCTCTATAAGGATAAATATGTTAGATAGAAGCCATTTTCAAAGCATAGACTGGATACTCATCGCTCTCACTCTGGTCAATTCTTTTATCGGCGTGGTCATGATTCACAGCAGTGCCCATTATATCCCAGGCAGTCAAGCTCAGAAACAGATATTTTTTATTTTCATTGGAATACTATTCATGTTTGTTTTTATTTCCGTGGATTATAACTTTTTTGTTGAGTACTCTCCTTATATATACCTGATTGTTGTTCTCGTTCTCTGGGGGATGCTGATGTTTGGCTCTTTAACTGCAGGGACTAAGAGTTGGATCAGGCTTCCTTTTATCCGAATACAGCCCTCAGAAATCACAAAAGTGGCGATGATACTGGTTTTAGCCTATTTGTTTAGAGAGTTCAGGCCGTCTTTTATATCCATAAAGCTTGGCCTGTTTTCTTCCGGACTGGTTGCCATTCCGTTGTTTCTTGTGGCTCTTCAGCCTGATTTGGGGACGGCACTGACATATTTGCCTATTCTGCTGGGAGCACTGCTGTTGGCAGGGATAAATAAAAAAACCTGGATATGGCTCATTATTATTGCTTTGGTGCTTGGTTTTTTAGGGTGGAATTTTTTTCTAAAAGATTATCAAAAAGACAGAATAAGGACTTTGATTTTTCCGCAAAAAGATCCTCTTGGAACAGGCTATCACACACTCCAGTCTAAAATTGCCATAGGTTCAGGTGGATTGTTTGGAAAAGGATATAAAGAGGGGACTCAAAGCCAGCTGAGATTCTTGCCGGCAAGACATACTGATTTTATTTTCTCAGTCATAGGAGAGGAATTCGGGTTTGCGGGTATCATAGTGGTCTTGAGCTTGTATTTCATTTTTATTTCCAGGCTGCTGATATCGGTCTATAAATCCAGGGACAGAGCAGGAGTCTATATTGTTTTCATGGTGTTTCTGATGTTTGCAAGCCAGTTTTTAATCAATGTCCTTATGACAGTGGGGCTTTTACCGGTAGCAGGTATTCCTCTTCCTTTGTACAGCTACGGAGGTTCTTCTCTTGTGACGAATTATATTGCGGTTGGCCTGGTAGTGAATGTGAAGATGAGGAGATTCGTTAATATCTGACCAAAGCCGCTTTTATGAGGATAATGATGAAGGATTCTGATATTGAGAAAGTATTAAAATTCGTCCAGAAACCAGGGCGCTATACCGGGGGCGAATGGAATATAAGAAAAAAAGACCCTGGAAAAGCAAAAATAAAGGTGGCCCTGGCTTTTCCTGATATCTATGAAGTGGGCATGTCTTATCTCGGTCATAGAATACTCTATCATGTTCTAAACAGCCAGCCGTTTGTATTAGCAGAGCGGGTTTATGCCCCATGGATTGATTTCGAGTCGGTTCTCAGGCAAAACGACATTCCTCTTTACTCTCTTGAAAATAAAATCCCTCTGCATGACTTTGATATTATCGGATTTTCCCTCCTCTATGAATTGAACTACTCCAATATACTCACCATACTTGATTTAGGCAAAGTCCCTCTGTATTCAAAACAGAGGGATCTGAGAAAGCCTCTTGTTATAGCCGGAGGGCCGGCTGCATCCAATCCCGAGCCTGTTTCCGATTTTTTTGACCTGTTCTTGATCGGGGACGGTGAAAAGGCTTTTATTGAGATCATTGATCGTTATCTGGCGTTAAAAAGCATGGGACAGGACAAAGAAAGTATTTTAAGGTCAATGACAAAGATACAAGGTGTTTATGTGCCCTCATTTTACAGTTCTTTTATGCCTTCGAGCTCGAGACTTCTGGTAGAGAAAGCGGATGACGATGTCCCTGCCAGAATAAAAAAGAACATAATCCGTTCTTTTGAAAAGAAAAACATCCCTTCCTGCGGGATTGTACCTAACATAAGGCCAATATTTGACAGGGTCAGCGTGGAAGTAGCCAGGGGATGCGCTCAGAACTGCCGGTTCTGCCAGGCTAGAAGTGTTTATTTCCCACTAAGGAACAAAGAACCGGAAATGGTTGTGGAAGAGGTTATGGACAGCCTGGATTCCACCGGATATGAAGAGGCGTCCCTTTCAGCTCTTTCCGTAGGGGATTACCCTGATTTGGTCAGGATTGTGACCTTGCTTATGGATGAGTTTGATAAAAAGAAGATTTCCCTGTCTCTTTCAGCATTAAGACCGAAATTTCTGACAGATGAGGTAGCAGAGAGCATCATAAAGGTCAAAAAGACCGGATTTACCATAGTACCAGAAGCAGGGACTGAAAGGCTTAGAAGAGTCATCAACAAAAAATTGAAAGAAGAAGAGATACTCGAAGCCGTCTCTTCTGCCTTTACCAAAGGATGGAGAAAAATCAAGCTGTATTTCATGGTCGGGCTGCCTACAGAAAGAAAAGAAGACTTAGAAGGAATCGTCAGCCTGATAGAAAAAATCATTCGCTCAGGTTATCATATCTTAAAGAAACCTCCGCAGATTAATCTGAGTGTTTCTTCTTTCATACCAAAACCACATACGCCTTTTCAGTGGGTAAGAATGAACAGTGCGGAGGAGCTGGGGGATAAACACGATTTTCTCAGAAAGAGGCTGAAAAAGTATGGTTTTGTCTGGTTCAAGGAACATCCGATAGAAAGCTCTGTTCTTGAGGGAATTTTTTCAAGGGGAGACAGAAGATTGAATTCTGTGCTTTTCAGGGCATGGAAGAAGGGGGCCCGTTTTGACGGGTGGAGTGATGTGTTTGACTTTTCTATATGGAGAAAGTCTTTTGAAGAAGAAGGATTGAATCCTGAAAGATATCTTTCCAGCTTTTCTCAGAATTCAGCTCTTCCATGGGAGCACATAGATATCGGAATAAAAAAATCGTATTTTTTGCGGGAATTGAAAAAGGCATTTTCTGAAAAATGGACAGAAAACTGCGAAGAACTTGATTGCCGCAGGTGCCTCGGATGCTCTTTTCCCGGAGCAGTCAATAAGGTTGACTCCTCTGACATCCACCTTAGATCTCTTTCTGAATATCAAGGTGGTAAAAAAGCAGGGAGGACTCTGCGTTACAGGCTTTTTTACAGGAAAGAGGGCCCTGCAAGATACTTGTCTCATAATGACCTGATTTATATCATACAGAGAAGTATGAGGCGGGCCGGTTTTCAGGCAGAAATCACTCAGGGATTCCACCCTAAGATGAAGATCTCATTCCCCCCGGCGCTGGCCCTTGGGATGGAAGGGAAAAGAGAGGTGCTTGAATTTCGGTCAGAGTGTTTGTTTGAAAACAATCCCTTTGTTTCCCGAATAAACAGGTTTTTTCCAGAGGGAGTCAAAGCTCTAAAGCTTGAGAAAGTAAAGCATACAAGGCCTTCTCTAAGCAGGGACATAGGGAGCATGGTGTATTCTTTTGATTTGAAACAGAAAGACGTTCAGCAGTCCCTGAGAAAAAGGATAGGAAAAGAAGCAGAGGATTTATCAGCGGCCTTTGAATTTATTAATAAAGTTTTGAATGAGGAAGCGCTTCAAGATTTAAGTGAAGTAAGTTTTGATGATAAAAAGGGGAGGGTATCGCTTGAATTTCTGGTTTCCCCGGGAAAAGCTGTCAGTATAAAATCCGTAATCCAGAAGATTTTAGAGGTCGAATATCCCAATTTTATTGTAACGAGAGAAAAAATAAATTTTATACCTGAAAAAACATTAAAAACTTGACCTTAAAAAATCCCCATAATATCATCAAGGATGAAATAATATATAGACAGGAGGAAGAAAGTGATTGATTTCAGTTTGACTGAAGAACAGAAAGCCTTGCAGAAGATGGCAAAAGAGTTTGCAGAGAAAGAAATGAGGCCGAACACAGCTAAATATGATGAGGGAGAAACATTTCCCGATGATGTTATGCAAAAAGCATTTGAAGTTGGATTTTTGACTTCGGAGATCCCGGAAGCCTATGGAGGCGGAGGGCTGTCCCATCTGGACCAGGCCATTGTGTGTGAAGAGCTGGCATGGGGTTGTGCCGGCTTGTATACCACCATAATGGCGAATGCACTTGCTGTGACCCCCATCATCATTGCAGGAACCGAAGAGCAAAAGAAAGAATTTTTAGTCCCCTTTACCAAAGAGATGACTCTGGGTTCCTTTTGCCTTACGGAAAGAGAAGCTGGCTCGGATGCAGGAGCTGTGAAGACAAAAGCAGAAAAAAAAGGTGATGAGTATATTCTGAATGGATCTAAATGCTTTATTACGAACGGCGGGGTTGCCAAGCTGTTTGTTGTTTTTGCCACTACAGACCCGGAAAAAGGGGCCCGTGGCATGAGTGCTTTTCTTGTTCCAAGTGATACTGAAGGAATCACTATAGGAAAAATAGAAAATAAAATGGGGCACAGGGCTTCGAACACAGCGGAGATATTCTTTGAGGATGTTAAAATTCCTGCAAAGAACCTTTTAGGAAAAGAAGGCAGAGGATTCATTGTTGCCATGAAGACTTTTGAAAGCAGCAGGCCTCCGGTAGGCGCCGGAGGAGTCGGAGTGGCCCGGGCAGCGCTGGAACATGCGGTTGAATATTCGAAGTCCAGGTATCAGTTTGGAAAGCCTATCGCTCTGTTTCAGTACATAGCCTTCAAAATGGCACAAATGGCTGCAGATATAAACGCTGCCAGATTTTTAGTCTGGAATGCCGCCTGGCGCCTAGATAAAGGCCTTTCCATAGGAAAAGAATCAGCCATGGCCAAGATGTATGGTTCGGATGTGGCTATGAAAGTGACAAGTGAAGCTCTGGATATATTCGGCGGTTATGGATATATGAAGGATTATCCCATGGAGAAATTGATGAGGGATGCCAAATTACTGCAGATCTATGAGGGGACAAACGATATCCAGCGCTTGATTATAAGCAGGGAGGTCATAGGACCTTTGAAGTAGTATTTTTTAACTTAAGGCCTCATCCGGAAGATAGAAGCAGTGCCGATTAAGGGAGTGAGGTATTAATCTTCTTCAAAATACTCGGGAATAATTCCTGTTTTTTCGACTCCCGCGCCTTTGGCGATATCAATGACTTCCACGACTTTGCTGTAAGGAAGGGTTGCATTGGCTCTAATAAAGATGGTTTTGCTCTGTCTGGATTCATAGATTCTTCTCAATTCGCTTTGCAGCATGCTAAACTGCACGGCGTCTTTATTGATTAAAACTGTTCCATCTTTTTGTAAGGTAAGGACAATAAGACCCTGAGGGGTCGCGCTTGTATCCTGAGTGGTTTCTGGAAGCTGGACGTCTAATCCTTTTTGAAGGGTAGGGGTAAGCACGATGAAAATTATAAGGAGCACCAATAAGACGTCACATAAAGGGACAACATTAGGTTCTGCTTTTGCAGCCATAAAAACCTCCTAATCTACATTGTTAAGACGGTATTCTATAGTAATTAATTGGTGCTTGTCAATGTACACTTTAAAAAAGTTATGATGATTTTTCGATTTGACAGTATTTTCTGTAAAAAGGTATAGTAATGTCTCAATGGATAGGAAAGAAATAATCAAAAAAATCGAATCCATCAGAAAAAGCGTGGAACAGGACCAGTTTGAGATCATAACCAATAAAATATTAGAGAGAAAATTCCATTTGCATCATTCCAACCGGGATGTTATCACAAAAAAAATAATTGAGGGTTTGAGAAAAAGGATGATCAATGAGATAAGCCTTATTTTAGAACCTGTGTTTGAAAGGCAGAGGGAAATAAACTTAAGATTTTTAAAAGAAATAAGGCGTATAAAAGAACAGCTTGAATCCGGGAAAAGCTCTCTCACGGATGATGAAAAAAAAGTTAAATAAAGTTTATATGGGAATAAAAAAAAGACTAGTCCATTTACAAAGAGGAACGGATATAAAAACAATAGCGGTGTGTGCGGCACAGGTTCCTTTTTTTAAAGGAGGCGCAGAAGCCCATGTGAACGGACTTGTCAGAGAGTTGAAACTAAGAGGATATGAGACAGAACTTATAAATATTCCTTACAAGTGGTATCCCAGAGAACAATTGTTAAAAAGCATCCGAGTGTGGGAGATGCTTGATTTGACCGAGTCAAACGGAAAAAGGATAGATATGGTGATTTCAACTAAATTTCCATCTTATTTTGTCAGACACCCTCAAAAGGTCTTATGGCTGATCCATCAATACAGGCAGGCCTATGATTTGTTCGATACTTCTTTTTCTGGCTTTGATCCCCATAAGAAGCAGGATGTGAAATTCAGGGATATGATTATCAGAATGGACAACAAGGTGCTAAAGACATATGACCGCATATACACTAATGCCAAAAATACGGGGAAAAGATTGAAGAAGTTCAATCATATTGATTCATCACCTCTTTACCATCCTCCCAGTCTGGCCGGGAGGTATTTATGTTCTGGATACGGGGATTATGTGCTTTCTGTAGGGAGACTGGATAAACTTAAAAGAATCGATTTATTGTTGAAAGCATTGAACTATTGTGATAAGAAAATCCGGTGTAAGATAGCCGGTACAGGTCCGGAACTCGATGATTTAAAGAAAGAAGCGGAAAAACTGGGAGTATCCGAGAGAGCGGAATTCCTGGGTTATGTCAGTGATGAAGAGCTTATCAAACTTTATTCAGAATGCAGGCTGGTTTATTTTGCTCCCAGGGATGAGGATTACGGTTACATCACACTGGAAGCCTTTCTTTCCAGGAAGCCTGTTATAACCGCATTTGATTCCGGAGGGCCCCTGGAATTTGTTGAAAATGGGAAGAACGGTCTTCTCTTTGAGTCATCAGATGAAAAGGAATTAGCAAAAAAAATGGAAGGATTGTTTTTCAACAAACAAAAATGTAAGATTTTTGGCGAACGAGGTTATAAAAAGGTCAAGGATATCAGCTGGGATAACGTAATCAGGACCTTAGTCCATGGTGAGTAAAATGAGGATTGCTTATTTTTCTCCATTGAATCCTGTAAAATCAGGGATTTCTGACTATTCCGAAGAGATCCTTCCTTTTCTTTCAGAATATTTTGATATAGACCTTTTCATTGACCCTGCCTGGAAACCCGAAAACAGTAAAATTAAAAACGAATTCAATATCATTCCGTTTGATGCCGGTTCCTTTGATTACTCTCATTATGACGAAGTCATTTACCATATGGGAAATGATTATAAGGCCCATCGCTGCATTTATGACAGTTTGAGAAGATATCCGGGAATTGTTGTCTTGCATGACTTTGTGCTGCAGGGATTTTATGCTGAAAGATATGATGAGACAGGTGACCTCGATCCGTACAGAAAGCTGCTGGAAAAACACTACGGAGAGAGGGGAGCCCATATTGCGGAAAGGATCAGACTCAAGCTGCCGGATCAGATATGGGAATCTGAAAAGGCCCTGGAATATCCTTTGAATGAAGAGGTGCTTGATGCAGCAAAAGCGGTTGTGGTGCATTCCGATTTTGTCAAGGAAAGGGTAAGGTCAAAAACAGACAAACCGGTCATAAAGATCAATCATCACGGACACATCAACAAAGATTTTGACGCAGAGCGAACCAGAAATGATTTTGGAATAGGGAAAGATGATATACTCATCTGTTCTGCAGGTTATATCAACAAGAATAAAAGATATGCAAGCATTTTATCAGCTTTGTCAGGGATCGAAGAGTTTCCGTTTAAATATTTGATAGCTGGCAAGGACAGGGGGGGACTTCTGGAAAATTATATGAAAGGCAATGAGCCCTCTATCATAAAATTGGGGCATCTCCCCATTGGAAAACTTGAAGAAATAATCAATGCCTCTGATATTTGTATCAATCTCAGATACCCGACTATGGGAGAGAGCTCTGGCTCGCTGTTGAGGATGATGGGTTATGGCAAACCGACTTTAATCACGGATTACGGTTCTTATGCGGAGTTCCCGGATTACTGCGCTGTAAAAATTTTTCCTGATATCGATGAAGTAGAGATGATTAAAAGGTCGGTCACAGCGCTCGCTCTAGATGCAGATTTCAGGATTTCTTTGGGTCAGGAGGCGAAGAATTTCGTGGAGAAAGAATGTGATATTCAGAAGTGTGCCCGCGAATATGCCGGATTCATAAAATCTCTATCAAATAAAAAGAGTTGAACATCATGCAAAAAACGCCAGAAACATTCGAACGGGCTCTTAAGGAGCTCAAGAAGGAAATTCGCAGGGAGAGGGAAAATATCGGGAAGATGGAGGACCTGATAAAGAAGGAAGCGGAAAGAGGGCCCGGGATATGGGAATATGATTTTGATGAGCTGGAATCTGAGATTTGGAAAAAGCATGCCGGTATAGAGAAGAAGATAAAGGAATTGTCAGAGAAGATTTCGGAGTGTTCAGGAAAGGGGCTGAGAGATATATTTCGTTTTTTTAGAAATTTAAGGGGAAATTTGATAAGACAGAATGTGATCAACCAGGAAGTCATATCTTTTTACCTAGCTATGATGCTGAGTCTGCAAAAAATCAAAGACAGACTCAACGCTCTTGAATTTAAAGTAAGTAAGTTAAACAGAGAAAAAGATGAATTGATAAGCGATATGGAAGAATATAAATCCGGATTGAGGAAAAAACAGGATGGAAAAGCCGGTGAATGATTTTAAGATACTATTCGATCACGTTGATAGAGACAATCCGGAAGAGAGCATAAGAAAGATTTCCCGTGATCTTGAAAGGATAAAAAAAAACAAAGGCATACAGGCGTCTTATAATGATTTGCTGCGACTTGAGGTTGTCCTTGGCATAAGGAAACCAAGTGTTGCTGTTTATGATAATGCCCTTCATTTTATCGGGGGAGCACAGAAGTACGGCTGCACCATAGCCCATTCATTACAGGAAATTTGTGATGTGACGCTCATATCTCACAAAAAAGTTACGCTGAGTCAACTTCAGGAATGGTACGGATTGGATTTGAATAAATGCATGACTAAAGTCATTAAAATCCCCTTTTTTGAGGCACGGAAACAAGAAAAAAGCACCTTTGATGCCGGAGAGGTTGACCTTAAAGGAGAAAATCCCTTTCATGTGGTGAGTATAGAGAGTGGGAAGTATGATATTTTCATCAACAACTGTATGTTGGAAATGGTGTATCCTTTGTCGAACATATCAGAATTTATTTGTCACTTTCCCGAAAGAGAAAGGTCCCGTTTTTTTCATGCTGATAAATACTCACATATTATCTGCAACAGCCGGTATACTGGCGAATGGGTAAGCAGGAAATGGGATCTCAAACCCCATGAAATACTCTATCCTCCAGTGGATATGATGGATTCAGGCGAAGACGTAAAAAAAGAGAAAATAATTTTATCAGTGTCGCGGTTTGAGCTGAGCGGGAAGAAACAGCAGTTGGAAATGATTCAAATATTTGAGAGAATGCTCTACAGGTATCCGGAAAAAACAGAGGGATGGAAAATAATCATTGCGGGGGGAAGTGTTGACGGGAATCCTTACCTTGAGAGGATAAGAAAAGCCTCTCGGTCACTACCGGAAGAAAGGATTGATTTAAAAGTTGATATTTCATTGAGTGAGCTCAAAGAACTGTATAGAAGAGCGAGTATTTTCTGGCATCTGGCCGGTCTTGAGCAAATAGATCCGGAGAGAGAGGAACATTTTGGGATGACCACGGTAGAAGCCATGCAAAACAGATGCGCCTCTGTTGTCTATAGAGGAGGAGGCCAGAAGGAAATCATAGAGGACAGGGTGAGCGGCCTGTTTTTTAATACACGGGATGAGCTGATAAATCGAACTCTGGAACTTATGGATTCATCGTCATTAAGGGAAGAGATAGGGAGAAAGGCCTATAAGAGGGGCAAAGAGTTTGTAAAAAAGAATTTTATTCGCAAAGTAAAAAAACATTTTGATGAAATATTGAAGGGGTATTGTTCTGTCAGATAATTTATCATGTCAGCTGAGGGTTTCCAAGGCTTTTTTATTGTCAGTGGTCTTAAAAACAAGGATTGCTTTTCCTAATGAAGCTGAGGAGCCGTAGCAGTAATCTATATCAATGACAGCATTGCCTAAAAGGGCTCCTATTTCCGCACCTGATCCGATTCTGTCGTCAATAAGCACAGTCACAACATCATTCGTTTTAACTTTATATCCTATGACTTCTAAACATTTCTTTGCTTTTTCATGATCTGATGTGACAAGGTGGAACACACCGTTATTTTTTTCAGAGTAAGCACAGAGCGCTTTGAGGTTGACGAAGGCATTCGCCAGTGTTCCAAGTACACGGCCCAGTATTCCGGGTTCATTTGGAGCGGTAACAGTCAGTTCCTTTTCCATTTTTACGTTATGCACTTTTATTTCTCCTTTAAAAATAAAAATTATACCAGAATATGAATATAAAACACAACCTGGAGTCCTTGGTCATTCATAAAATATGGCTGCATAAAGTAAAATTATTACATGTACTAACGTAAAAAGTATGTTCTTAATGAATTAAGAATGATAAGAGAGCCGATCATGGTAAATATGTTGGAAACGCAACCATATTTTATGAATGACCAGGATCACCCACAGACGGGGGGAGTTACGCAGCAGCTCAGCCACTGGAGTGCTTTCATTGATACCGAAAGATTTAGGGATTATCAGATATATCGTTGATGCGTTTATTAATTATTGATATAATCAGTGCGAAATATTATTGTTTTCCCTTGACAAAAGAGATGTAAATCTATGAAAATTGTTTTCAAGGGATTTAAAGATAGTATCCATTCATAGTAAGGAGGAAAGAATGAAGGTAAAAAGAGTATTGGTTTTATTCACCCTGGTGATGTTTCTCATATCATCTTTATCTTTTGCAGAAACCAAAAAATTGGAGGAGATCGGACGGTATACCTTTGTCCGGATAAAGGGAGAGGTCCCGACTCAGGAGGTTATGAAAACACTTCTGGAAAGGTATAAAGCTGATATCAAATACGGATTTGACCTGGCAGGTTATGGGGATGTGTATTTTGCCTTTCTGGAACAGATTGAAACGCAGTCTTTTGAGGAGGCCTCACTGCCTATAGGTCAGAAATTTATGTGGATGTTGTTTCGTTCCCATGAAAAAGTAAAAATAGTCGAAGATCTTGAATGGGCAGGGAAGGAACCCCTTCCGGTTTTTGTGTTCAATGTGATAAAAGATCACAAACAATATACATTCGTTATGCCTAGGCCGTGCGGAAACATTTCTCTACTCGGTGTGGAGAGAGCCAAGGAAGTGCCTATTTGTGATATTGTCGTCGATCCGGAGAAAGCAAATATTAATGATCCTATTACAGTGGATATGAGCGGTTCTGAAAATGCGGAAAAGATGGTTATCGAGGTCTATAATTCGGAAGGAATAAAATTAAGCACACAGACTCTTACTAAGGATTCGCCGAAATGGCAGACCCAGTTTGGCGAGCCCGGTAAGTATGATTTCAAGCCTGTCGTTTATAATTATTATGACGAAGCCTCATCAAATCCTTGCGAAGCCTCTGTTTACATAAACTTTCCTCCCGCATGTAAGTTGGTCGTGACACCGGATGTCATAAAGGAAGGAGAAATGGTTACTCTGGATGCTTCCGGATCTGAGGACCCAGACGGAACTCTGGAAAGAGCCGTATTTGAGATATCAGATGAGGTCGGAAATGTCATTGCTGAGAAAACACTTACAGAGAAACCTTATATCTGGGAATATACAGTCGAAGAAGCTGGGATGTATTCAGCTACAGTTGCGGTTTATGATGATTTTGGTGCGGTCTCAGGTCCTTGCGATGCCCAGTTTGAAGTTAAGAAACAGAAATTCTTTTTCCTTGCTGAGGCTGGAGGTCTGGTTGCTAAAGGTACTTACACGGGATATGCCTTTGGAAGAATTGGATTCATGTACAAATTTGTTCCGGACAAGTTCAGCTTTGTGCTGTCCGGAGGCGGGGCTTATCCTTTGGTCAGCAATGATCTGTGGAAGCCTTTCTTTATGGCGAATGCTGTTGTAAACGCACATATGGCGCCCGCCTTTATCGGGGCTGGCTTAGGATACAGTACCAAGGAACAGGATTCCAGAGGATCCGGTCTTGATTTGGTTGGAAACCTTGGAGTCGATGTGTTTGCTAATGGCTCGATCTTTTTCGAAGGAAGGATTCCGATCACCGGTGAAAACAGAGAAGTATCCGAGACACACAAACTTCTGCTTGGATTCAGATTGATATTCTAAGTAAAGATAAAGGATAGAATTTTAAAGGCCGAGGAAAAAACCTCGGCCTTTTTTCTTGTGATTTTTTTTTCTGATAAAATAAAAATACTGAGGAAAAAATGAGAATAGCACTTATAGGAGCTGATGGGCAGCTTGGTTCTGACTTGTTAGAAGTACTAAAGAAGAAAGACTTATTCCCTCTCTATTACCCTGAATTTGACGTAACAGATAAGGAGAGAATGAAACAGAAACTTGAGTCCATAAAGCCGGATACAATCATCAACACATCTGCATTCAATAATGTCGATGCGGGTGAAGAGAGAATAAAGGAAGCATTTGAGGTCAATAGTTTTGCCGTCAGAGACCTATCTTTTATCAGCCTGCGGCTGGGAGCTGCGCTTATGCACTTCAGCTCTGATTATGTTTTTGACGGCTTTAAAAAGAGCCCTTATCATGAAGCGGATAAACCCAATCCCTTAAATGTCTACGGTGTTTCCAAACTGACTGGAGAATATTTCATACAGAATATTATGGAAAAATACTACATTATCAGAACAAGTGGTTTGTATGGAGAAGCTGGATGCAAAGGAAAAGATTATAACTTTGTAGACTTAATGGTCCAAAAAGCAGAAAAAGATGAAGATACAAGGATCATTGATGACCAGTACACGAGTCCGACATGGACCTTTGAACTGGCTGAAAGAATAAGGGATTTATTAAATGGGGGGAAATATGGATTGTACCATATGTCTTCCGAAGGGGAGTGCACATGGTTTCAATTCGCTGACAAGATATTTTCCTTATTAGGAAAAAGGCCCCCAGTGACACCCGTTGATGCAAAGAGCTATGGAGCGCGGGCCAAACGGCCTCTTTACTCAGTTTTGGAAAACAGGGCGTTAAAGGAAATCGGCATCAGAGATTTTTCGAACTGGGAAGGGGCATTGAAAAGATACATGAAGAAAAAAGGGTATATTTAACCTAAACTATTTATGGTAAGAAGAACGGGGAGTCATTTCATTTTATCGAATATATCATCCGGAAGCGTCGTGGCTTTAGCGTTTTTGTCTGTTGCCACATGAACCGTGTATCCTTTGGCTGCAAGGTGCTTTTTTGTTATTGAGAAGACTTCATAATCAAAGATAAATTTTTTTCGGGATGCCTCTCTGAGATAGACACGGATTAAAATCTCTTCATCATATCTTAAAGGTTTCTTGTATCTGCAGAAAGACTCAACTACCATAAGATAATAACCTTTTTTTTCAATGTTTTTATAAGAGATCCCTTTTCTTCTACAAAACTCGGTCCTTCCAATTTCAAACCATTCAAAGTAGTTTTTATTATGGGCGACTTGCATTTTATCTGTTTCAGAATAGCGGACCCTTTCTTTTGTTTCTATAAAAGGTTTGTTCTTAAAAGAGGAAGGTCCTGTATTAGAAGGATTTTCCGAGTTTTGAGATTTCATCTTTATAATATTTCCGGAATAAGATCTCCCATTCTCTGCTGCCTTCTTTTATTGCCTTTTTTTGGGATTCTATTTTTTTAATAGCGTTTTTTTCCAGCAGTTCATAGAGTTTTAGCTCGTTCTCTATGCTTTTCACAATGGACAGCCTGATTTCGTTAGGTTCTTCAAGGAATTCCACTTTGTCGTTTTCGAAAATAGACTCCATTATGACCCGGGAAAGATAGTTAATTTTTTCTCTTGATAATTTTACGCTCACAGGACTATGTTCTTTTCCTTTGCTAATTTGCTTTTGATCATGCGAAACATCGTTTGATATTCGATGTTTTCACTGCGGATTTTTTCTCTGTGTTTGTTCAGTATTTGCCTTACTTCCTGGTCTAGTTTTTCTTCTGTCTGGAACTCATCGGTTATGAGATCCTGCACAAATTCGACCATGAAATTTTTATCTTTTGTTTTAATTTTATTGTCATTGATCAAATTTTTTACAATGGAAAATCCCATATGTTCGATTTCACTCCGGCTTAATCTCATAACCTATCTAAAATACAATATATGAGGTTAAAATTCAAGGCTTGATTGAGGATAAAATTCAAAAAGTTGGATTTTTAAATATGAGAAGAACACATCCTATTTTTTTTTGCCTTTTTTTGAGGGATTGTTTTCTCTGGCAGATAAATATATGGACAGGATAAATCCCCCGAAACAAAGCACAAAAACAAGGATCATAAAAATAAAAGCATCAATTTTCATTTTTTTTCGAAAGTTTTTTTGAAATTATTTTGTTAAAACCAAGAAAAACCACAATGGCAACAGTCCATTGGAACAGCACCGTGCCTAATGTACTCTGGGAAAATATTTTATACCAGTTTCCGGGGTCATTTGAGTAGCTGTCCCAAAACCACCACCCCAGCATGGCGATGAGCTGGATCGGAAGGATAAATTTGACCAGAAAATCAAATCCTTTTCCAAGCTTGAAACGGGTCTCGGAAGTGGATATGATTTCTTCCCGAAATTTCTTAGGACCGGTCTTAAGTACAAGAAAAATGAAGAAGGCTCCGCTGACAATAAGCCCCATTCCCCAGACCCAGTCCTGGTTATTGAAAAAGCCAAGACTTATAGCTGAAGGCAGACCAAGGGCAAAACAACTGATTCCGACTATAAAAACCGCTTTTTTTCTCGTGAGGCCGCAGTCCATGAAGATCCGGGCTATCAGTTCCAGCTGGGATATAAGAGAAGAAAAAGCAGCAAAGCAGAGAGCCAGGAAAAACAGAGCTAGAAAAAAAGAGCCGGATGGTATTTTAGAGAAGAGATTGGGTATCCAGATAAAAGTGAGCCCTACGTTGTCTGTTTTCATGACTTCCAGGACTTTCTCCTGTGCTAAGTTTTGTCCTGAGAAAAAGGAAAAGACCGTAGGTATGATAGTAACGGCCGCCAGAAGAGAGGCAAAGTAGTCTCCAAATCCTAAAGTGGCAGAAGTGAGGATCGGATTTTCTTTTTTCCGGCTGTAAACAGCATAGGTGAGAAGAAGCCCCCATCCTGCGCCTGTGGACCAGGCTGCCTGACTCAGGGCATTTATCCATACTTTCAGGTCGCCGAGTTTGTGCAGGTTTGGAGAAAAAAGAAAGTTTAGTCCTTTGAAAGCACCCGGAAGCGTCAGCGCTTTGGCACACGCGACGATAAGAAGAATGAAAAGGGCGGGTATCATGATTTTATTGGCTCTTTCTATTCCTTTTGTAACTCCAAAATAGATTATTAAAGCGCCTATGAAAACAGCAAAAAAATGAAATCCCACCGGTTCCCACGATGAAGAGAAACCCCTCCAGAAATCCACTGGCTTTTTGTGGATAAGGTCTTGAAAGCAGGTGGCAAAAAAATACTTTATGCACCAGCCTGTCACTACGGTGTAGTAAAAAGTAATGGCTGCTGTGACAAAGGCAACAAACGTGCCCATCCATGCAAAATTATTACCTATCATGTCCATAAAGGAACCCACCACACCTCTTCTTGTCTTTTTCCCGATGGATAGTTCTATAATGAGCAGTGGAAGGGCCCAGATAAAGAGAAATAAGATCCAGGCGATTATAAAAGCACCGCTTCCATACTGAGCCACTATCCTTGGAAAACGCCATAAATTTCCGGTTCCAACGGCCATTCCCAAGCCTGCAAAGATAATCCCCCAGCGGGAAAAAGATTCCCTGTTATTCATGGTGTTCTCCTTTTAGGACAGCGCTCGCTTGATTGTTGTGTCCTGTATCAATGACAGTAAATGGGTGAAGGCCCTTTCTTTCCAGTTTTTTTGTTGCCAAGGCGATGAGCTGGCCTTCTGGGCTGAAAAGGCGAAAGATTTGGTCATTTTCTGAAAAACCGTGTTTGTTGTTTGGGGTGCTGCCAAAGCCGATGTTCATTATGTCCTCTGGTTTTATACTGGCACCGTTTTTTGCCTTTAAGGCTCCTTGTTCTGATAGAATGATTTTCGGAAATTGTGGGAGCAGATTTTCAAGGGGAAGCACATATTCATGCGTTCTCTTTTTATGGTCCATTGCGGATATTTCTTCAAGAGTCAGGCTGTCGTTTATACTGAATGAACCGATTTGGGTTCTTTTTAGAGCTGACAGATGTCCTCCACACCCTGTCTTTTTACCGATTTCGTGCGCCAGGCTCCTGATGTAGGTTCCGGAAGAGCATTTTGTTTCAAAACCAATGGCAGGAGGGTCATATTTCAACAGGTTCAGGAAGTATATTTTGATGGCATTTGGAGGAAGTTTTATCTTTATGTTGTTTCTGGCGTGCTTATATAAGGGTTTCCCTTTATATTTTTTTGCCGAGTAGGGGGGAGGTACCTGGGAAATACTGCCTTCAAATGTTTTGAATATTTCCCTTATTTTTATTTCAGAGGGATATTCCGTATTTATTTCAGATGTGGCTTTTCCACAGGAATCATAAGTGTCGGTTGCGTATCCTAATTTGATCTGTCCTGTGTAAATCTTGGTCAATTTTGCATAAAAGGGGAATAATTTGGTGGCCTTGCCTATGCCTATGAGAATCAAGCCTGTTGCCATAGGGTCAAGAGTTCCAAAGTGGCCTGCTTTTTTTTCGTTGAGCAGAATTCTTATTTTTTGTACGATATCGTGGGAGGTCAGATTTTTCGGCTTATTTACAAGAATTATTCCGTCCATTAGACTTTATATTTCATTTTCATCCGGTCAAGTCTTGTTGTCTTTGTCGTTATCCTGAAGAAGCTCGTTCACAATAGAGGGGATTTCCTTGATTAATTTTTTGTAATTTCCGGTTACCGTGAATCCAGCGGCATGCATGTGTCCTCCGCCTGAAAATATGTTGGCGATTTTCATTGCGTTCGTTTCCCCTTTTGTTCTTATGCTGACTCTAAATGTATTTTTCCCCATTTCTTTAAAGAAGAGGACGACGTTGATTCCTTTTATCGTCCGGGTGTATGTTGTGAAATCTTCTGTATCAATATGTTTGATTTTTAATTTTTTGAGAAATTTGTCAAACATTGTAATGGTGGCAATCTTTCCATTGTGTGATATTTCAAGAGTGGAGAGCACCTGACCTAAGAGCTTTATTTTTTCGGGAGGATTGTTATTGAAGAGGAGGTCCGTGATCTTATGGGGAACAGCTCCATGATTGACTAATTCATAGCAGGTCTTGAAAGCATTTGCTTTGGTATTTGAGAATTGAAAAGAGCCGGTATCAGAAACAATGGCGCTGTAAAGCAGGGAGGATATTTTTGAATCAAACTTGATGCTGAGGTGTTTTCCCAGTTCATAGACCATACAGGCTACGGCAGCTGCTTCAGGGTTGACCCAGTTGATATCAGCATAAAAATCATTTGAATGGTGATGATCGATATTTATCTTATAACAGTCATCAATATGTTTTTGTCCTGACCGCTTGACATTGGCGCATTCCAGAAGGATGACAATGTCGAAATTATCCGGGTTTATTTGACCGGGATCGACTATGTCAAGTCCCGGAAAATGATTGAAGGGAAAAGGGATTTTATCTTTTATAAAAATAGAAACATTTTTCCTCAGTTGTTTTCCCATTAAGTGAAGTGCGAGACTTGTGCATACAGAGTCTCCGTCAGGTCTCAAGTGGGATGTAACAGCGATGTTTTGGCTTTCTTTTATTTTTTCGCTTATATGATTTATGGGATCCTCATTCATTTTTATCTAGTTTATTGAGTATGTCTTCCACTTTTTCATCATATTCCATTAAGGGGTCGCTATTAAAAATGAGCAAAGGATTATACTTTAATTTTGTTCTCGAAGCAACCGCTTTTCTGAGAAATCCTGTTTTTAAATTCAAGAAGTCTATGATTTGTTTTTGCTTGGATTTATCCAGGACACTAATATACACGTGAGCCGTCAGGAGGTCTTTTCCTATTTCTATTCGGGTTATGCTTATCAAACTGGAATGGGAATCCGGCACAACTTCCCTGATTGACTGGCCCAGTATGTTTTTTAAGAGGCTTCCCACTTTTTTTTGCCTTATTGATTTATTCGTTTTCATTGTTTTGCCGATTCAAGTTGGATTAACCTGACCTATTCATAAAAAAATGGCGATGAGCATTTTTGCACCCTGTGCCTCGCATCTGCAGCAACCTCGACTTGTGAATAATCCAGGTCAATATTCAGATCGAATTTTATTTAAAGAAATCGATTTCCTTATGAATGATTTCTCCTTCAATGCTTTCTTCTGCTTCCCTTATGAGCTGTTTGAATACTTTTTCAATAAGAGCCTGCTTGTTATTGATTATGACGATTCCGATTTTAGCTCTCTGCCATTTGTTCTGAAAATCAAGTTCTGCAAAGGACACATTGAATTTTTTTTTCAATCTGTCTTGATAGCTCTTCAGCCTTTTCCTTTTTTCTTTAAGGGAATGGGAATAAGGGAAATAAATTTCTATTCCTAAATATCCGATTATCATCTAGGACTTCATCTGTTTATTTAGGGAGAGATTTTTCTATGGTAAAGGCCTCTATAATATCTCCCTCTTGGATGTCTTTAAAATCCAGAATATTGATTCCGCATTCATATCCTTTTTTTATTTCAGTTACATCCTTTTTCAAATGCTTAAGGGAGGCGATTTTCCCCTCATGGATGACTTCGCTGTTTCTTATGAGTTTGATTTTTGAATTTCGATATATGGTCCCTTCTTTAACGAGGCAGCCGGCAATGATCCCTGCTCCTTTGATTTTAAATATACGCTTGACCTCCGCATTTCCTTGATAGACTTCCTTTTCTACAGGCTCCAGCATTCCTTTTAAAGCTTTTTTGATATCATCCGTGAGCTCATATATGACATTGTAGGTTCTTATTTCTACATTTTCAGCAGCGGCAAGCTCCTGGGTTTTTTTGTTTGGTTTCGTATTGTAACCTATGATGATGGCGTTTGCAGTTGATGCAAGATTGACATCTGACTCGTTGATTTTTCCGGTAGAGGAATGAATGATGTTTATTTTAACATTATCTGTGCTCAAATTGGGCAGTATGTGATTGAGAGTTTCTGCTGAGCCTTGAACATCTGTTTTTATTATAAGCGACAGGTTTTTTGTCTCTTCTTCTTCCATGTCCTTAAAAAGCTGGTCAAGGGTGGGGCGTTCTTCTTTTTTGCCTTTTTTCTCCTTGACTTTCGACAGCCTGAAATTTGATATTCTCTTGGCCATATCCAGGCTGGGCAGCACATGAAGGAAATCTCCGGCAACAGGGACATCAGAGAATCCTAATATCTCGACGGGCATTGAGATCTCTGCTTCTTTCACTGCCTTTCCAGTCTCGTCAAACATGGCCTTGGCTTTTCCATAAGTTGTCCCGCATACAAAGGCTTCTCCTCGCATAAGCCTGCCGTGCTGAATGATGATGGTGCCGATCGGTCCTTTTGAGGCATGCAAGCTCGCTTCCAATACGATTCCCTGGGCGGGAACATTTGGATTTGCTTTGAGCTCCAGCATTTCGCTGAGCAGAAGAATCATCTCAAGGAGTTCGTTAAGATTGGTCTTTTTCTTGGCAGAGATTTCAACGCAAATGGTATCCCCGCCCCAGTCTTCTACCAGCAGGTCCTCTTTTGAAAGCTGCTGTTTGGTGCCGTCAATATCTGCTTGAGGCCTGTCTATTTTGTTTATTGCCACTATGATAGGCACATTTGCGGCTCTTGCATGGCTGATCGCTTCTTTTGTCTGAGGCATGACTCCATCGTCTGCGGCTACGACAAGGACCACTATATCCGTTACTTTCGCGCCTCTGGACCTGAGCTTGGTGAAAGCTTCATGGCCGGGTGTATCTACAAAAGTGATGGGTTTATCATTGTAATAGACCCTATAGGCTCCTATATGCTGGGTTATCCCGCCTGATTCTTTATTTACCAGATTTGATTGCCGGATGGCATCGAGAAGTGTGGTTTTGCCATGGTCGACATGGCCCATGATAGAAACAACAGGAGTTTTGGGAACCAGGTCTTCTGTATTGCTTTGAGCTTGCATACGCACTATTTTTTCCATTGAAACGATTTCGAGGTCTATTTTGAGTATGTCTGATAACTCTTTAGCAAGGGATTCTGTGATTTCGTCGTTCACACCTATATTCAATCCCCGACCGCTTAGTTTTTCTATGAGTTCCTTGGCTTTAATATCCAAAAGGTCTGTGAGTTCTTTCAGATTTGTGCCTTCTTGAATGACTTTTTTGTCCGTCTCTTTGTTACCCGGGTTGTCTGTTGGTTTTTCTTTTTTCGTCATAGTTTACCTTAGATCCCTCAAATATGTTTTCACGTTAATCATTTTTTATATCGATTTTCCATCCAACTAGTTTTGATGCCAGTCTGACATTCAATCCTTTTTTGCCTATGGCAAGTGAAAGCTGGTCTTCAGGAACTACCGCTTCTAATATTTTCTTTTCTTTATCAGCGATCTTTATATTTTCTACCTTAGCAGGGCTTAAGGCGGATTTGGCATATTCCTTGGGATTTTCAGACCATCTTATCACATCAATCTTTTCTCCATTGAGCTCTTTACTTATGGATAGGATTCTGTTTCCTTTGACTCCTATACATGCTCCGATAGGGTCGATGTCCTTTTCATCTGTACTCACAGATACTTTAGAGCGTTCTCCGGGTCTGCGAATGATCTCTCTGATCTTTATATTTCCGCTGGATATTTCAGGTACCTCTATTTCCAGCAGTTTCTTTAAAAACCGGTTGTCCGTTCTTGATATAATGACTTGAGGCCCTTTTGTATCTTTGAGAACCTGAGCAATGATTCCTTTTACCCTATCACCTCTTCTGAATTTTTCGTTGGGAATTCTTTCTCTTTCCGGAAGCATCGCTTCAGTCTTTTTAACTTCAAGGATCATGTTTCTATTGGAGTCGAAACGTCTTAAAACCCCTGTTATTATACTTCCTGTTTGAGGGGCGAATGTGTTGTAAATTTTTTCTTGTTCAGCGTCCCTGACTTTTTGAAATATCACCTGTTTGGCTGCCTGGGCCGCTATTCTTCCCAATGTTTCCGAGGGAAGGTCTATCTCAATATAATTTCCTTCCTTTGCCGTGACATCCATTTTTTTTGCGTCACCCAGTGATATTTCCGTTGCCGGGTCTGTGACTTTTTTCATGATTTTTTTTACAGAATAAACCCTTAATTCTCCTTTTTCAGGTGAAAATTTAATGAGTGCTTTCTCATTTTTATCGAAAAAATTTGATGCGGCTACTTTTAGAGATTCCTCTACAGCGCTGATGATTACTTTTTTATCTACATCCCTTTCTTTGCTGAGCTGTAGTATTGTATTCCAAACGTTCACTTTCATGTGTTCAGCCTTGTATGATTTGACCTTTTATAAAAAAAAGAAATCTTTAGATTGGAAAATTATAACTGAAAACTGAGGAATTATCAAATAATAAAGTCGAGCTTACAGGCTTCTTACATGAGGAGAGGCGCGAATACAAGACTCACCACTGCCATAAGTTTGATGAGTATATTCATAGAAGGCCCTGCCGTATCCTTTAAGGGATCTCCAACAGTATCCCCAATAATGGAAGCGGCATGAACGTCTGTTCCCTTACCGCCTAAATGACCTTCCTCTATCCATTTTTTTGCATTGTCCCAGGAAGCCCCTGAGTTTGCCATAAATATACCCAGAAGCACACCGGTTGCAGTGGCGCCTGCGAGGAATCCGCCTAAAGATTCAGCTCCAATAAAAAAACCAACGGAAAGAGGTGAGATGATAGCCAGTATCCCGGGAAGGATCATCTCCAGGAGAGCTCTTTTTGTAACGATATCCACACAGCGGTCTGAGTCTGGTTTTGCCTTTCCTTCCATAAGCCCTTTGATCTGTTTGAATTGATTTCTTATTTCTAGAATCATCTTATTTGCTGCTCTCCCGACAGCTTTAAGTGTCAGGGAAGCCATGATAAAAGGCATGAGAGCTCCCAGCAGTAATCCTATGACCGTTTTTACATTTGTCAGATTAATGGCATCAATCCCTGTTGTTTTTTGATAAGCGGAGAATAACGCCAGGGCAGTCAAAGCGGCTGAGCCTATGGCAAAGCCTTTCCCTATAGCGGCTGTGGTGTTTCCGCAGGCATCCAGCCTGTCTGTGATTTTTCTTATGGCTTCACCTGAATTTGACATCTCGCTTATTCCGCCCGCATTGTCTGCAATGGGGCCGTACGAATCAGTAGTCATCACAATTCCGATGGTTGCAAGCATGCCCACTGCTGACAGGGCGATTCCATAAAGGCCTGACAGGCTGTAAGCCACATAAATAGTCAGAGCAATCGTAAGAAGAGGAAGGATAACGCTTTGGAATCCAAGAGCCAGTCCGGTGATCACCACTGTGGCGCTTCCTGTTTGAGCGGTTTTGGCAAGGTCACGCATAGGGGGGCCTGCAGTGAAGTATTCGCTTTCAAGCCCGATGAGAATACCGCTGACCATACCGCACAGCACCACCCAGAACACATTCAAGTCTGATAGGATTAATTTAACCGCTATGAATGCTCCGGCAAGGAAGACAAAAGCACTGACATAAGTAGAATTTCTTAATGCTGATTGAGGATTGAAATTTTTTAGAATATTTATGGAAAAGACTCCTATCCAGGAACTTATAAGACCGATGGCAATAAGAATGACTGGAAGGGATATATAATTTATTGCCGGGGTCAGAGTGGCGCCAATGGCAATGGATGCGATAACCGATCCTGCATAAGATTCAAAAAGGTCAGCTCCCATGCCTGCCGTGTCTCCCACATTATCGCCCACATTATCAGCAATGACTCCTGGATTTCTCGGGTCATCTTCAGGAATCCCGGCTTCGACTTTTCCCACTAGATCGGCCCCTACATCAGCGCTTTTTGTAAATATTCCTCCGCCCACACGGGCAAAAAGGGCTACGGAGCTGGCCCCCATGGCAAATCCGTTGATAATAAGAGGGTCTTTTGTGAAAAAATAAATCACACCGATTCCGGAAAGTCCCAGCGCAGCAACAGATATCCCCATGACTGATCCGCCCTGAAAGGCAATAGACAGAGCTTTGGGCATTCCTCCTTCAATGGCTCCTTGAGTTGCTCTTACAGAGGAACGGGTTGATGCTTTCATGCCGATAAATCCGGCCAGCATAGAGCAAAAGGCGCCTGTGACAAAGGACAATCCCGTGTATATGTTGAACAGCTGCCAGAGAAGAACGAATACGACTGTGATGAATACCAGGATATAGGTGTACTCTCTCTTTATGAATGTCATGGCCCCGGAATGGATGGATTCTGCGATCTCTTTCATGAGGTCTGAACCCTGCGGGAGTCTTTTGAGCAGAAAATAGAGGCCCAGAGCACAAAGCAATGAAAGGATGCCGACTATGAATAAATAAGGAGTGATTTGAATTAAGGTCATAAGTATTCCTCGCTTAATGGATTAAAGATGTCCTCTAGCATATAGCACAATTCACCCTTATTTTCAAATTTACTTTGCCATTGAGTGGAATATTCCAATAAGGCTGTAAGGTCCGCAGGCTGTTATTTCGACTATCACGAATCTTCCGGTCATATCTTTATCGGATTTGAAATTAATGACCTGGTATGCTTCATTTCTTCCTATATAGGAGTTGTGATTTTTTTTGCTCCGGCCCATACATAAGACCTTCATTTTTTTGCCTATGAAAGACTTGTTGAGTTTAAGCTGGATGTTTCTTTGTGCTTCTTGAAGTGTGATCAATCTTCTTTTTTTCGTTTCAAAAGGAATGTTGTCTTTGTATTTTAAAGCAGCTGTGAAAGGCCTTTGAGAGTACCGGAAGGAAAATATATTTGTATACTCCACTTTTTTTAATATATCGACCGTATCATAAAAATCTTTTTCTGTTTCTCCCGGAAAACCGACAATTATATCCGTACTCAAGCTTATATCAGGCATTGATGTCTTTAGAAGCTCGATTTTTTCAAGGTATTCCTTCCTCGTGTATCCGCGTCCCATTCGTTTGAGGATGTGATCCGAACCGGATTGTACGGGAAGATGAAGCTGGTGGCATATTTTATCCATTTCCGCCATGGTATGGATTGTCTTTTCTGAAAGGTCTTTGGGATGAGAAGTGATGAACCGGATCCATTCGACCCCTCTGATTTGACTTATTTCTTTTAAAAGAGAAGGGAAATCTTTGGCCGAGTCTGGATCATGGTAGGAGTTGACATTTTGGCCGAGAAGCTGGATTTCCTTATATCCCTTTTCAGCGAGGCCTTTCGCCTCTTCCTTGATGTTTTTGAGCGGTCTGTACTTTTCTCTCCCTTTGGCAAACGGGACAATACAGTACGTGCAGAAGTTGTCACACCCTTTCATAATGGTCACATAACCGCTTATCTGGTTTTGCCTGGATATGTGGTTGATTTCAATCCAATCTCTGTTTCTGGAAGTTTGTATTATTCCAGAGTCACTCTCTGATAAGGAGTTTATTACATCGGGAATTTTATTAAGATTATCCGGCCCTATAACAAAATCAGCAGCTTTATTTTTTTGTATGATCTTGTCTTTATAAAGCTGGGCAACGCATCCGGCGATTCCAATGCAGGCATGGTTCTTTTGTTTGATGTTTTTGAGCCGGCCTAAAAGAGAAAAAAGCTTCTCAACCGGTTTTTCCCTTACAGCACAGGTGTTTATGATGATGATATTCCCGTCTTCGAATCTATCGCACGGTACGGCACCGTGTGATTCAAGTATCCCGGCTATCTGTTCGGATTCGTTTTCATTCATTTGGCAGCCGAATGTTTTTATGAAATATTTTTTGTTTTGGAGCGTTTGGATGTGATTCATGATAGTTTTATTATAGCTTTTTTTAGTCTGGAGATGAAATTCAGATATGGCTTGTGCTCCCTTCAGATTTTTAACGCCATTCTTCTTCGTTTTTCTCGGCTCCTGCGTAACTCCCCCCGTCCGTGGGTGATCCTGGTCATTCATAAAATATGGTTGCGCTTCCAACACATTTACCATGATCGGCTCTCTTATCATTCTTAATTCATTAAGAACATACTTCTTACGTTAGTACATGTAATAATTTTACTTTATGCAACCATATTTTACCTTCATAGGCGAGCCGATCTCACAGCATCTGCTTTGTTGCAGGGTATTTGCGGTGAAGGACCACAGCTTCATACCCTGCGCCTCGCATCTGCTGCAGCCTCGACTCGTGAATAACCAGGATCGACTTCCTGCATTCGAAGGCTAAATCTTCAATGTCGCTTCAGCCATACCTGAATTTCATGTAGTATGCGTTTTTCCTGTTAGATAAATAATATCATATCTCATCTCAACTTTCAGGCAGGCTGGCTGGTTCTGAAGTTATTCAAATTTGAACTTATTGGGCGAGGTTTTTTTCAAGCATCTCTCTGGCGCTCTGCAGGGAAGCCTCGGTTATATGAGACCCGGCTAAAAGCCGCGCTATTTCTTTGATTCTTTCATTTTTGTTTAATTTCTTTATATTCGTGAAGGTCCTGTTTTGTTTTACGTTCTTTTCTATTCTGTAGTGATGCAAAGCAAAAGAAGCTATCTGAGGCAAGTGAGTGATGCAGATAACTTGATTCCGGGATGCCAGACTGCTTAATTTTTGGCCTACTAATTCCGCAGTTTTTCCGCCTATTCCGGAGTCGATCTCATCAAATATGAGGGTTTTATGCTTTTCCGGATCTTTGCTGATCGTTTTCAAAGCAAGCATGATGCGGGATAATTCTCCTCCAGAGGCTATGTTTCTCAGCGGCCTGAGATTTTCACCGGGATTTGGGCTGATCATGAATTCGATCTCTTCGGAACCGAGGTCTCCCATATCTTCAGGACTATCTGATTGAGAAAGGTGGGATATGAATTTTATTTGAAACCTGGCTTTTTTCATTCCCAGGGATTGGATTTCTTCCTCAACCTGTTTTTCAAGTTTTTTGGCTCCTTTTCGTCTTAATTCCGAAAGCTGTCCTGATAACCTCTGGTGATTTTCATAATCGCTTTGAAGCTGTTTGCGGAGTTCAGACGTTTGTTCATGGGCTTTTTTGAGATCTGACAGTTCATTTTTTGACATTTCGAGGTGGTCAAACACATCCTGGAGTGTCTTTCCGTATTTTCTTTTAAGGTCTTCGATCTGGCTGAGCCTCTCTTCGATTTTCTCCAGCTTTTCCGGAGCGCCGGCATAATCCTCTTTGAATTTTAACAGATCATTGGTAAATTCTTTTAAATATATGGAAAACTGGTTTATGTTTTCCGTCATCGGCTTGAAATCCGGATGGAAATCCGAGAGCTCTCTGATATCTTTTTCCAGGTTCAGGAGAAGGCCTGCAAGGGATTCTTCTTTTTCATAAGTGATATCAAGGGCATTCTTTATGCAGGAACTGATTTTTTCAGAATTCTTGAGAAGGTCTCTTTCCTTACGCAGTTCTTCTTCCTCATCTGACCGCAGTTGAGCTTTTTCTATTTCGTTTATTTGAAACTCCAGATAATCCAGCCGCTGCTTTCTCTGTTTTTTTTTCTCTTCAAGTTCCTGGATTTTTTTCCAGCATTTTCTGATGCTGCGGGACAGGCGGTTCACTTCATCCCTTAAGGAATGAGTTTCCGAATAATGGTCAAGGTAGTCCAGCTGGTATTCGTGTTTTCGAAGGAATACATGGTCGTTCTGGCCGAGTATGTCCACTGTGTTCTCGTTGAGCTGTTTGAATTTTTTTATAGGGACAAGTGTGCCGTTTATATAGCCTCTTCCGGTTCCCTTTTTAAAGATTTTTCTGTGCAGGAACACTTCTCCTGTCTCATCGAGATCAAGGTCTTTCCAGTCAATGGATTTAGGAGGGACCATGAAGATGGTCTCTATGGAGGTTTCGTTTTTCCCGGTTCGGATTAAGTCTGAAGTTGCCTTTTCCCCGAGCATCAATCTGATGCTGTCAATAATGATTGATTTTCCTGCTCCTGTTTCTCCGGTGAGAATGGAGAATCCCTCTTTGAAATCGATTTCCAGGTCCTGGATTGTTGCCAGGTTCTTTATTTTTAGGGATTTTATCATTTAAACAACTTTCCCTTTTAAACAGACTCTCCGGATAAATTTTTATGTCAACGCAGACTTTTTATCAGGCCTGTTTTAGAGGAGGATTCCTCCATCTTATGCTGCTCTATGATGAGAGGGACAAGGGCTTTTTCCATATTGATCCGTCCGTATCCGATAAAGACATCATTTCCCGGGTTGGATGATTCATTGACATCATCAGCTGAGTATTTGATCACATACATGATTTCATCAGCAGTCAGCAAGGGTTTTATGCTTTTGATTAGAGCTGCCAGCCCGGATACGTGAGGCGTGGAAGCGGAAGTCCCGTCACCCCATCCGTAAGGGAGATAGCCGGGGGGAGCGAGCCAGGTCGGGTAGGTGCTCAGGATCCATTTCCCAGGTGCAGCCACGTCTATTTGGGTTCCGCAGTTTGACCAGGAGGGCCTTTGGTCATTGTAATCCGTAGCGGCGACCGCTAAACAGTAATCATCATACGCAGCAGGGTAAATTACGGAACCCCCATCATTTCCTGCTGCAGCCGCGACCACAATATCATTTTGATGAGCATACCGGACAGCTGCTTCCAGGGAGTACGAATCAGCAGGTCCACCCAGGCTTAGATTCACCACAGCTGCTTCATGGTCAACGGCCCAGATAATGCCGTCAATGATCCAGCTGTAATAGCCTTCTCCCAGCTCATCAAGGACCTTGACGGGAAGAAGTTTGCAGTTCCAGGCCACTCCTGCCATGCCTTCGTTATTGTCTGTATCTGCGGCTGCAATCCCTGCAACAAAGGTCCCATGCCCTTCATCATCCTCTGCCTCGAAATCAGAATTGACAAAGTCATAGCCGCTCGATTCGATTTTGTTTTTGAGGTCAGGATGGGTCAGTTCAATACCCGTATCAACAATGGCTATGATGACATCTTCAGAGCCTTTTGTTTCTTCCCAGGCGGCGGGGGCCTTTATATCTGCACTGGGTTGCCCCTGGGGGCTTCCCGGAGGGCCGACATGCTGCCCTTCATTATAAAGCGCATACTGATAGTTAAAGAGAGTGTCATTAGGTTCCACGGTTTTGTAGGCAACATAGTCAGGTTCGGCAAATTCGATATATTGGTGCTGTCTCATTAAATAAAGCATCTCATCGACACTGGAGTTTTCCGGGACACGGATCTTAAAGACATTGATATGAGGGATCACCTTGTATTCACTGATTTGGAAAGTATTGATGGTCGCTTTAATAAACTCATCTGGTATGTATGGTCTGAATTTTACCAGAATGTGATCGGCAGAATATGCGATCTTTTTGAGGGAGGGAAGAGGCTTGTTGGTCATTATGTCGGAAAGATTTTGGTTGTTCCGGATATCTAAAATAGATTTTTGTTCTTTGGCTTGATAAGAAAACAGGCCTGTTGCGCATAAGATGAACAATGCTATTAAGGAATATGTATGAGAGATCTTTGATTTTTTCATGATAGTCTCCTTCATTGGTTAAAATGAGTATATGGCCCCGAGGGCAATACCGAGACCAACGTTATCCTCAAAGGGAAGTATAAATGCTTCGATCTTTAGGTCCAGCCTGTCTATGATTTCATAAAGAGTGCCGACTGAGAAATTAAAGTTGCTTTTTGACTCTATTTTCATCTCCTGCTCTCCGGTTAATTCTTCTATTTCTTCTTTCATTTTAACCTTTCCCCACAGGGTGTCATAGTTTATTGTGATATAGGGTCTCAGATATTCGGTGGCTTGATAGGAGATTTTTGGACCTGCGGTGAAACGGGACCAGGAAGGATTTCCTGTCGCTGTTCCTTCCACATTGAGGTCGGGGATATCCCATTGTTCTTTAAATCCGATATAACAGATGAACTGTCCTCTTGCGCTTAGGGTGAAACGGGAAATTTTAATGATTTTTATCATGACTTCTCCACCCAGAGCCAATCCATCTATATTCCCTGTGTTTAACTCTAAAGAAAAAGGAAGCTCCTTAAAAACCATTTCATTGAAATTAGAAAGAGAATAGCCCAAGATGGCTCGTATAGTCGTCCCTTCTCTTATTTCGTAACCGGGTTTGCACAAGAAAAGATAACTTTTTAGAGAGGACATCTCACTTTGGTCTTCTCCCCAGGTTATCATGCGATCTATAAATTCTCCCTCTATTCCTAACCGTATCTGTCTTGTTGTAAATTTGTAATCATGAAATTGAGCCTCAGCTAAAGGGGGCATGGCGACTGCCAATATGATTATAACTGACAGAATTGTCTTTTTTGTCATATTATAACCTCCAGTAAGTTATAATTTAATCAAATGACCCCTTTTCTGGGGTCCTATTTGTTTTCTCATACTCTTCAAGCGTTTTCGTTGCTTTTTTGACTAATTTACTGTCCGGGTAGTCTGATATCAGTTTTCTAAAATAGGGGAGAGCCTGCTCCTGACGTTTGCTTTGGTAATATGAATCAGCTAAAAAGAAATAGACTCTGTCCATCTCTGAAAAATGAGGGTATTTCGTAAGGATCTCCTGTAACCGGTCTATGGAAGCATTATAGGCTCTCACTTGATAATAATGTTTGGCTATTAAGAAAGAATGCTTTGCCAATTTCTCTTCACATTCTTTAATTTTTTCATTTGCCTGTTCAGCTTCTTCGCTGGTCGGATATTTTGTTATTAGTGTTTTAAATTCCTCGAGTGCTGTTTCTGTTTTTGTTTGGTCCTTTCCTGGTTTTTGCGATTTTTTAAAATAAGACATTGCAATGTGGTACTGGGCATAAGGGGCTGAGGGACTGTAAGGAAACCGGGAGATGAATTCTCTGTATTCTGATGCGGCTATGATCATATTGCCCTCGTCTCCTTTGCTGTAATAGGAGTCCGCAATAGCCAGCATTGCTCTTTGGGCATAGAAACTTTGAGGAAAGGCATCAATGACCTGCCTCAGATAAAGCCGTCCTTTTTCAGGGTTCTTCTTAATGTATTTCTGCCCTGTTTCAAAAAGGGCTTGTTCATTTGAAGCAATGCTGGGATCTATTTCCAGTTCACTTTTTTTACAGTTTAGAGCGAAGAGTGAGATAATAATGACTCCGACCAGAATATATTTTCTCATAATTTCTTCCTTTTCAGTTTATCAATAGTGTAACATATCATTTAAAAGAATATATCTTTTTTATCCATAACCATTCTTGTTGCAGGCCTTCCTGGAGTGTTCCCCGAGGATTGTAATCAAGGTCTTTTCGGGCTCTGGAAATACTCGCATAGGTGTTTTTGACATCCCCTTTTTGTGTTTCGATATTTTTTATTGTTACGTTCTTACCGCAGATTTTTTCCAGGAGAGGGAAGACGATGGACAATTTCTGATGGTTTCCGCTTCCAAGGTTATAGATTTTCCCTGGTTTGCCTTTCTCCGCTGCAGTAATAGTGGCATTAACGATATCATCTATATAAGTAAAATCTCTGGTTTGCTCTCCAGAACCGTAAATTTCTATGGGCCTGTTTTCTCCAATGGCTTTGAAGAATTTGTGAAAAGCCATATCAGGTCTCTGTCTGGGGCCGTACACAGTAAAGAATCTTAGAGAGACAACAGGCACTCCGTAGTTTTCATAATAGAGAGAACAGAGGTTCTCTGCAGCCAGTTTTGTGACTCCATAAGGAGAGTAAGGGAACAAACGGCTTGTCTCTTTCATGGGAAGGTCCGGAGTGTTTCCGTATACAGATGAGGATGAGGCGTACACGATCTTTTTTATTTTGCTCTTTTTGCTGGCTTCGAGAATTTTCTGTGTGGATTCAATGTTGTTTTTTGTGTATGTCGCAAAATAATCCCCCCAGCTTGCCCGGACTCCTGCCTGTGCAGCGAGATGAAAGACCGTATCGCTTTTTTCTATGTGTTTGTTGAGATCGATATGGTTTATGTCTCCTTTAATGAATTCAAATTTTTGTTTTTCTAAAAGATAAGAGAGGTTTTTTTTCTTAAGCTCTCTCGAATAATAATCAGTGAATGAGTCGATTCCAATGACAGAAAAACCGGAATTGAGCAGTTTCTCGCATAGATGTGATCCGATGAATCCTGCCGCTCCAGTGACCAAACAGTTCATTTTTGATTATATTTCTGAATGCTTCTTTTTATGTTTCCCAGAGTTTCTATAGGATTTTTACTGTTATAGATAGCTGACCCCATGACAAGGATATCTGCCCCGCTTTCCACCACTCTTTCCATATTTTCAAGTTTGACACCGCCATCGACCTCGATTTTTACATCAAGCTTTTGCCCGTTTATCCAGTTGTTCAGTTGGGAAATTTTATTATAGCAGGTCTCAATGAACTCCTGGCCTCCCCATCCTGGATTAACTGACATAATAAGAACATAATCGACCTCGGTAATGATTTCATTGAGCATATGTATGGGAGTTGCAGGATTGAGGACCACCCCGGCTTTTTTCCCGAGCTCTTTGATCATGGTGATGTCCTTGTGGGCATGGGCTGTGGCTTCGATTTGGATGGATACCCAATCAGCCCCGGCTTCACTGAATTTAGGTATCATTTCACGGGGATTATCGACCATAAGATGCACATCCAGAGGCAAGTCGGTAATTTTACTTAGGTCTTCGACCAGTTTGGGTCCAAATGTCAGATTAGGCACAAAATGTCCGTCCATAATATCGATGTGGATGGCATCGGCGCCTCCTTTGTCTGCAATTTTCATAGCCTTTCCCAGGTCGGCATAGTCTGTGGAAAGAATTGACGGGGCGATTTGAACCATTATCTGCTGACCTCCAAAGATATAATATTTCGTTTTCTTATCTGGGTTCCTTGGCTTGGGTTTTGATTGATTATGATTCCGGACCTAAGCCCGGGATAATAGGAACGCCTGATATCTCCTATGCGGAATCCCATTTCTTTTAATTTTTCGATGACCTTTGATGCCTGTTTTCCAAGAAGGTCCGGCATTAGGTATCTTTCTTCTAAATTCCCCTGGCTTACAAGCAGATTAACACTTGAATGAACCGGGACTTCTGTTTGTTCCGGAGGATATTGACTGATCACTCTTCCCGCAGGAAAAGCAGATGTGTGAACGTGGGATATGTTTCCTTTTACAAGACCCACTTCCTGGAATATTCCATCTACGGATTGAAGGTTTTGTCCGGTTAGTTTTGGAACTTCTACTTTTTCCAGACCTGCGCTCAGGACCACTTTGACTATTTTGTTGAGCTTGACTCTGGATTTAGGCGGAGGATCCTGGGAAATGATTTTTCCTCTTTCAAATTGTTTATCCAGCTCAACACCGCTCTTGACTATGGAGAGCTTTTTTTCCTGGAGCATATCTTTGGCTTCATCAAGTGTCTTGCCTGTAAGGTCAGGGACATTGGCCATTTCACCGGCTACTGTGATTTTGTAAGCCAGTGTGGCGGAGAGAAAAAAAAGGTTTGAAAATATAAGGATAATCACAAGTATTTTATAGTATTTATTTATCATTTTATATCAAATCCATGAATAATCCCGGTTGACGAGGAATCAACTTAATCTATACCATAGATTAATAACCAAGTAAACATCAAAAGTGTTGCCAGAACGGTCAATTTTTGTTTTAACCTGACCTATTCATAAAAAAATGGCGATGAGCATTTTTTACCATATAGGCAAGCCGGTCTTACAGCATCTGCATTGTTGCAGGGTATTTGCGGTGAAGGACCACAGCTTCATACCCTGCGCCTCGCATCTGCTGCAGCCTCGACTCGTGAATAATCCAGGTTAAATATATTTTGAAATTGAAAATTTTGGATTTAAGGTCTAAAGTAGGAACAGACCGAAAGGAGATGTAATGAAAAAATATGCGGATTTTCGTTCGGATACTGTCACCAAACCCACGCCCGAGATGCGCAAAGCCATGGCTGAAGCTGTGGTGGGAGACGATGTTTTAGGAGACGACCCTACGGTAAAAAAGCTGGAGTCTCTGGCAGCAGCATTAATGGGAAAACAGGCGGCTCTGTTTGTTCCATCCGGGACTATGGGAAATTCCATTGCCATAAAAGCCTGGACCCGTGAACTGGACGAAGTGATCATAGAAGCCCGCTCGCATATCTATAATATGGAATCCACTCATATGACCTTTATTTCTCGGGTCTCTCCAAGAGTGCTCACATCTCACAGAGGCGCTATGGATCCGGAAGAAGTCGAAAAAAACATAAAGAAACCCTCCGTACACCTGCCCAGAACCTCCCTTATATGCATAGAAAACACCCATAACAACTGGGGAGGCGCGGTTGTCCCTTTAGAAAACATGAGAGCCATAAGAAAAAAAGCGGACAGGCACGGGATCAGGATCCATCTGGATGGTGCCCGCATATTCAATGCCAGTGTGGCATCCGGGATTCCGGTAAAAGAATATGCAGAAACAGCGGATTCAGTTATGTTTTGTCTTTCAAAAGGATTATCCGCTCCTATTGGTTCCATTCTTGCCGGACCCAAGGATTTCATAGATTTTAGCCGCAGGATCCGGAAAGCTCTGGGAGGAGCCATGAGGCAGGTAGGGGTCATTGCTGCCCCCGGAATCGTGGCTTTGGAAAAAATGGTCTCAAGGCTGAAAGAGGACCATGAAAGAGCTAAAAAACTGGCTCTCGGCATATACCGGCTTCCCGGAATAAAGTTAGACCCGGAGGATGTTGAAACGGATATCATTATTTTTGGAGTCGAGCATCCTCACTTATCTGCTGCGGATTTACTGGAAAAGCTCAAACAAAAAGGGATTTTGGCGCTTTCGGTTCCGCAGGGGATACGTTTCGTCACCAACAGGGGAATCGATGACAGCGATGTGGAGCGAGCCATTACTGCCTTCACCGCTATCCTTCATTCATAAAAGCTGGTTGCGTTTCCAACACATTTACCATGATCGGCTCTCTTATCATTCTCAATTCATTAAGAACATACTTCTTACGTTAGTACATCTAATAATTTTACTTTATGCAACCATATTTTACCTTCATAGGCGAGCCGATCTCACAGCATCTGCTTTGTTGCAGGGTACTCGCGGTGAAGGACCACAGCTTCATACCCTGCGCCTCGCATCTGCTGCAACCTCGACTCGTGAATAACCAGGATCGACTTCCTGCATCCGAAGGCTGAATCTTCAATGTCGCTGCGTCCGCACCTGAATTTCAGTAAGCTCTCTTCAACCTTGAGTCGTGAATAACCAGGATCGACTTCCTGCATCCGAAGGCTAAATCTTCAATGTCGCCACATACACACCTGAATTTCAGGTAGTATGCGATTTTACTGATTGATAAGTATCAATCTTGTGTTATATCA
>Ga0190359_1000087_pt1 | contig 55389 bp, 42 predicted proteins | sample 48721823_MG_FD_161269 | JGI IMG/M metagenome (GOLD analysis project Ga0190359, IMG submission 161269) | Hydrothermal vent microbial mat bacterial communities from Southern Trench, Guaymas Basin, Mexico - 4872-18-2-3_MG | ecosystem: Environmental > Aquatic > Marine > Hydrothermal vents >...
GGGTGCCCCCGAAACCCGTAACTGCTGCGACAACTTCGCCTGCCCCACCCAGGACGGCGAAATCGCCTTCCAGGCCGACCGCGACACCTGTGTCAACGGCGACCGCCAGTGGCGCCTGCAGCGGGCCTTCGACACCACCGGTCTGACCGATCTCGAGCTGTGCTTCGACTACTCGGAAAACGGGGCCACCGCCAACGAGATCGTCCAGGTGGACCTGGCCGACGGCTCCAACTACCAGACCGGGGTATTCTGCCAGGCCGGCGAACCGCGCCCGGGGGTGAACAACCTCTGGACCCGCTACTGCGTCGACCTGTCCGCGGCCGCCTCCTTCGCCGACGACAACCCGGCGCTGGTGGTGATCTTCTTCGTGCACTCCAACGACGGCAACGACCGGGTATACCTGAAAAACATCACCCTGCGCGGCGTCTCCGCCGCCTGCGCCGGCCCGGTGGACGTCATCGGGTCCGAGGACTTCACCGGCTGCGCCGATCCCCTGGCGGACGGCTTCAACGGCTGGAGCGTCACCGGCACCATCCACTGCGGGCCGGGCTTCAACTGCTTCGACGCCAGCAGCCGCGCCAAGGTGAACAACACCAGCGGTACCATGGCCTCCCAGGTTGACCTGTCGGCGTATTCCGACGTCGAACTGTGCTTCTATTTCGGTGAGAACAGGGCCAACGGCGGCGAGCGCCTCACCGTGGAGGTGGATGCCGGCTCCGGCTGGCAGCAGGTATGGTTTCACGAGGGCAACTTCGGTCCCGACAACTCCTGCGTACAGGTGTGCCGCAACCTCTCCGACCTGGTTCCGGAGGTGGATCACAACCCGGCGGTGAACATCCGCTTCTCCCTGGAAGCGGGAGACCACGAGATCGATCTCGACCACATCGTCCTCAGCGGCCGGGCCGACTGTGCCGCCGGAGGGGTGATCAGCCTCACCAGCCCGCCGGCCGACAATGCCGACGGCACCTACGACTTCACGGCCAGCGACATCTCCGGCACGCAGCTGACCGGCCACCTTTCCTGCCAGTGGGATCCCCTGCCGGCGGTGAGCGGAGGCGACGACGTCTGGTGGCGCCCGGTCTCGGTCAATCCCTCCAACCTGGACCCGAGCCTGCTGTGTCTCAACCCCGACAGCCTCACCATCGACAACAGCATGGGCACACCGGTCATCGACACTGATACCGGCACCATAGGCGGCGTGCCCCAGCCCTACTTCCTCCTGGTGCCGCAGCCGGGAGGTGCCCCGGCCCTGGCGGTGTTCACCTACGATTCCATCGACATCAGTGCCGACGTCGATGTCGTCGGCTCCAACGCCCTGGTGCTGCTTTCCTGTCACGACGTCAATATCTCCGCCCGTATCAACGCCTGCGCCTCCGGCCAGACCGGTGGTCCCGGCGGGGGCAACGGCGGCGGGCCGGGACTGGCGGGCGCCGGTCCGGGTGCCGGCGGCGGGGGTTCGTCTTCCGGCTACAGTGACTCGGGCGGCGGCGGCGCCGGCTTCGGCGACAACGGGGGTGACGGCGGTGACGGTAACGCCAGCGGAGGAAGTGCCGGTGGCAGCTATGGTTCGGCGGCACTGCGCCCGCTGCATGCCGGCAGCGGCGGGGGTGGTGGTGCCGGCTCCAGCATCGGCAGCCTGGGCGGTGGCGGCGGCGGGGCGGTGCAGGTGGTCGCCGGAGACTTCATCCATATCAACGCCCCGGGCGGCATCGACGCCTGCGGTGCCGGCGGCAGCGCCCCGGGAGGAGACGGAGATGCCGGTGGCGGTGGTGGCTCGGGCGGGGCCATACTGCTCGAGGCCGTCGATATCATCGGTGACGGCACCCTGGCCGCCAACGGCGGTGGCGGCGGGGCCGGCGATGATTACGGTGACAGCACCGTGAACGCCGAACCGGGCGAGGATGGTCCCTTCGGCTGGGGCCGGGCCGGCGGCGGCAACACCAACGGCAACGGCAACGGCGGCGACGGCGGCGACGGCGGCGGGGCCGACAACGGCAGCGGCGACCCGGGGGAAGACGACTACAACGCCGGCGGGGGAGGGGGGAGCGCGGGGCGCATCAGGATAAACTCCCTCTCCGGCAGCTCGAGCATCTCCGCCACCGGCACCATCTCCCCCGATGGCTCCACTGGTCTGTACACGGAGGGAGTCATCGAAACCTGGTAAAGACGGCATCTTTACTGGCCTTGACAAGAACCATCCCTTTCGATACCCAGTCTCCATGTCTACCGGACGCCGTGTCACCAGAAAGCCTGATTGCCCGGTAGAAACAGGTTCACAGGTCGCCATCGAGTTCGAGGGCAGGCAGTTGCCCGCCCGTGCCGGGGAACCGCTGGCGGCGGCGCTGCTGGCCGCCGGGGTGCAGGTGTTCGGCCGTTCCCTCAAGTATCACCGCCCGCGCGGTCCCTATTGCCTGCAGGGTCACTGTTCCGGTTGCCTGATGCGGGTTGACGGTATCCCCAACGTGCGCACCTGCCAGACGGCGGTCCGCGCCGGCATGGTGGTGGAGCGCCAGCGGGGCTGGCCGTCCGCCAGCTTCGATGCCTTCCGGGCCCTCGACTGGTTGAGCGGCCAGGGAATCGATCATCACTCCATGTTCACCTCCTCGGCGGCGACGAACCGGCTGGCTGCCCGCTTCGTGCGCCGCCTGTCCGGCTTCGGCGAACTTCCCGCAGGGGAGCCGCGCCCGCCGGCACCGGTGGAGCGCTGGCAGCGGCAGGTAGTGGTCGTCGGCGGCGGCGCGGCCGGCCTGCAGGCCGCCCGGGAACTGCACCGGCGCGGAGTGAGGAGCACGCTTTTCGAGAGGCAGGAAGTAGCGGGGGGACGCCTGCTGGACGGCAGTGATTCAGCGGGTGGCGACGGGCAGGGCAGCTGGGCCAGGCTGGCGGAGCTGCACCGGCAGCTGGAGGGGAGCGAAAACCTGGAACTGCTGCCGGGCACCACGGTGGTGGCCGTCTATCCCGGAGACAGGTTGCAGGTAGTGGCCGTCCAGGAACGGCGCACCCTGGTGGTGGAGGCCGAGAGGTTGCTGCTGGCTTGTGGAGACTACGAGCAGGTCAGGCTCTTTGAGGGCAGCGACCTGCCCGGAGTCTTCGCCGTCCGGGCTTTCGATCGCCTGTTCTACCTCCACGGCGTGATACCGGGTGAGCCGGTGGTGCTGTGTGGTGATTCACCGCGCCTGCTACGCCTGGCCGGGGACTTGGTAGCCGCCGGGGTGGAGGTGGCGGCGCTGGTAAGCGGCGCCACGCGGCCGCCCTTGCCGGCTGGAGAGGGAGCCTTTCCCCTGGTGCCCGGGCGCCTGCCGGTGCGGGCCAGCGGGGGACGCTGGATCGAACGGCTGGAAATCGCGCCCGCGCCGTCTGAACCGGCCGACGGCCTGTTCGACTGTGGTTGTTTGGTGAGCGAGTACCCGCCGGCCCCGGCCTACGAGCTGGCACACCATGCCGGCTGCCGGGTAGACTTCGACTCGGCCTGCGGCTTCCGGGTGGTAGTGGACGACGGGGGACGTACCAGCAACGCCGCGGTGTTCGCCGCCGGGCACTGCACCGGCGCCATGTCTCTGGAACAGGCCCTGGAAGCGGGCCGCCGGGCGGCAACCGGGATGGCCGAGTCGCTGTCCGGCGGTTCCGGCCGGGAGGATTGATAATGGGCAAGGTCATCGTCTGTCGCTGCGAGGATGTTACCCTGGAAGACCTGCGGCAGGCCTTTGCCGCCGGTCACCGGGACCTGGAGTCGTTGAAACGCTTCACCGGGCTATCCACCGGCTTTTGCCAGGGCAAGTGCTGTGCCGCTCACGCCGGACGATTCCTGGCCGAGTTGCGGGGAGGCGACGACATGGTCTGCGATCCCACCCGCACCCGCCCGCTGTTGCATCCAACCCCGGCAGCCTGTTTCGCCGCCATCGCCAGCGGGGAAGCACCCGACCAGGAGGATGCATGAGGGACCGGGCAGAGCTGGTGATCATCGGTGGCGGGGTGCTGGGCCTGTCACTGGCCTATCACCTGGCCCGGATGGGCCTGGGCGACATCGTCGTCATCGAGCAGGGCTACCTGTGCTTCGGCGCCTCCGGTCGAAACGGGGGCGGGGTGCGCCAGCAGTGGTCGACCGAGGATCACATTCGCCTGGCCCGGCGCAGCGTGGCCATCTACCGGCGGCTGGCGGCGGAAACCGGGTTCAATATCTGGTTTCGCCAGGGCGGTTACCTGTTTCTGTCTCGCGATGCCGTGGCGGCCGCTACCCTGGAGCGGAACGTCAAGCTGCAGAACAGTCTGGGGTTACGTACCCGGCTGCTCTCTCCCGCCCAGGCACGCCGGCTGGTGGACGGCCTGGACACCAGCGGGGTGGAGTTGTGTGCCTACAACCCCGACGATGGGGTCTTGTTCCCCTGGCCGGTGGTGTGGGGCCTGGCCCGGGTGGCCACCTCGCTGGGAGTGGAGATCAACACCTTCTGCCGGGCCACTGCCATAGATGTACAAGGTGGGCGCATCGTCAAGGTGGTGACCGATCGCGGAGCGGTGGCCACCAGCCGGGTGGTCAACGCCGCCGGCGGCTGGTCGTCCCAGGTGGCTCGGCTGGCCGGGGTGGAACTGCCCAACCGCCCCTACCGTCACGAGATCCTGGTGAGCGAGCCCCTCAAACCCTTCCTGGAACCCATGGTCTGTGACCTTGCCGACGGCACCTATTTTTCCCAGACCATGCGGGGGGAGATCTGCGGGGGGTTGTCGGACCCGCTCGAGCATTCCTCCCTGAACACCTCCTCCAGCCTGCGTTTCCTGTCGCGCATGAGCGCTTCGTTGCTGCGACTGTTGCCGCGCCTGGGAGGGGTGAAGATCCTGCGCCAGTGGGCCGGCTACTACGACGAGACTCCCGACGGCAACCCGGTGCTGGGGCGCACCCCCGGAGTGGAGGGCTTCATACAGCTCAACGGCTTCGGTGGTCATGGCTTCATGCTGGCCCCGGCGGTGGGACAGATCATGGCCGAGTGGCTGCTACGCCGCGTCCGGGAGCCGCTGGTCGAGCGCTACGGACTGGAGCGCTTCTCCAGCGGGCAGCTGCAGCGCGAGACGCTGGTGATCGGCTAGGCGACAACGGTTCCGGCAGCCAGCGGGGGGCCTTCCGCCAGCATGGCCAGGAAGGCGTCGCATACATCCGGGTCGAACTGGCTGCCGCGGAAGCGGCGGAATTCCTCCCGGATCCACTCCGGGCTGCGGGCCTGCCGATAGACGCGGTCTGCAGCCATGGCCTCGTAGGCGTCCACAACCCGCACGATGCGAGCCAGCAAGGAGGTGTCTTTTCCCGATAAACCCCGCGGATACCCGGAACCGTCGAAATTCTCGTGGTGCTGGCTGACGATCCATCCCACCGCCGGTGGCAGGCCGATGGGTTCGACGATGGAGAGGCCGATTTCGGGATGGCGCCGAATGAGCTGGAATTCACTCTCGTCAAGCGCCCCGCGTTTGAGCAGCACCCCGTCCGGTATGCCGATCTTGCCCACGTCGTGAAGCAGGCCGCCGGTGCGTAGCTGCTGCTGCTCGACCTCGCCCAGCCCCAGGCGACGACCCAGGGCCGCGGAGATGACGGCCACCCGCCCGGAATGGCTGTGGGTGTAGGAATCGCGGGCATCCACCGCCCGGGCCAGGGCGTAAACCGCCCGCTCCGCCTCCAGGCGCAGGACCGGTGCCAGCTCACCGGCCGGGTGGCCGCGCCGCTGCTGCTGCAGTTGTACCGCCTGCTCCACCATGTGCAGCAACTGCTGGCTGTCCCAGGGCTTGGTGAGAAAGAAATCGGCCAGGCGGCGATTGACCACCTCGGCTGCCACCCCGATGTCGTGACAACCCGTGAGCATGATGGCGCCGATGCCCGGCTGGCTTTGTTGCAGCAACGACAGCAACTCCACTCCGGTCAGCTCGGGCATGAGGTGATCGCACACCACCACCTGTACCTCTTGCCCCCCCTGCAGCAGGGAAATCGCCTCGAAGGGACTACTGGCCAGGATTACTTCGTATCCGCCGAGTTTCTTCAGCAGGCGACCGATGGAGACGAGGACCTGGGTGTCGTCGTCCACCACCATAACCCGGGGGCGGGTATTGTTGTTGTCAGCCGAGGTCATCATCGACCACCCGCTGGCCCGGGGCCGGCCAGGGTAGTATCACCCGGAACAGGGTGCCCCGGCCCGGTTCGCTCTCCACCTCGATGCGTCCTTCGTGGCGGACGATAATCTTGCGGGCGATGGACAGGCCCAACCCGGTGCCCACCCCGCGGGGCTTGGTGGTGAAGAAGGGTTCGAAGAGACGGTCGCGTACTTCCGGGGGAATCCCCTCCCCGTCGTCTTCGATTTCCACCACCAGCGAGTCGGGCAGGCGGCGGCTGCGCACGGTGATGGTGCCGTGGTGGGGTATGGCCTGCACGGCGTTGTGGAGGAGATTGAGAAACACCTGTCCCAGCTGGTTGGGGTAGCAGGGGTAGGGCGGCAGGTCGTCGAGCTGGCGCACCAACTCGGCCCGGTACTTGATCTGGTTCCAGAGTATGCCGATTGCTCCTTCGAGGATCTCGTTGACGGAGACCATCTCCTTCACGTCGGTGTCGTTACGAGACATCATCTTGAGATCGGCCACGATGCGCATCACCCGCTCCACCCCCTCGCGGGTCTCTGCCAGGCAGGCAGGAATGTCTTCCAGCAATCCGGCCAGATCCAACCCGGCGGCGGCTTCGCCGAGTTCCGCGCTGGGGGGCGGGCCGTCGGGTGAACACAGTTGTTGCAGAAGCGGCAGCAGCTCGTCCAGATACGACTTCAAGGTGGACAGGTTGGAGTTCACGTAGCCCAACGGGTTGTTGATCTCGTGGGCCACCCCCGAGGCCAGCTCGCCGATGGTGACCAGCTTGTCGCGTTGCATGAGGTTTCGTTCCAGGGTCTGGCGACGCTCCTCTTCCTGGTGTTTCTCGATTGCCCGGGCCACCTCGCTGCCCACCAGCAGTCCCAGGTCGACTACCCCCCGGGAGAAGGGCTCGGTGCTCTGGTAGCGGGTCAGGCACAGTGCCCCTTGCACCGCCTGGCCACCGCGCAGCGGCAGGATCAGGCCCATGGAAGCGGGGTTGTGCCGGTGCGGAGTCATGCGCGGGTCGTCGTCCGGCTGGCCGATGATCACCTGGGGCTCGTTGTTGCGAATGACCCAGCCGGCCACACCCGCGTCAAGCGCGATATCACCGGCGGGAAGCTGCTCCTCCTTGAGACCGTAGGAGGCGGCCAGGCGCATGGAGCAGCCGTCGGGGTTGAGCAGCAGCACGCTGGCCGAATTCGCTCCCGAGTAGCGCAGCAGCTGCTGCAACATGAGCTGCAACAGCCGCTGCGGAGGCAGGCGCGAGGCGATGGCATGCTGGATCTCCAGCAACGTTCGCAGCTCCAGCGATGACTCGCCGGCGAATGACAGCCGGGCCGAGTTCAGGCAGCGGCGCAGGGTGGCCTCCAGTGTCTCCAGCTCGAAGGGCTTGTGCAGGAAGGCGGTGGCTCCCCGGCGGAAGGCCTCCAGGCCCAGATCGTGCTGGCGCCCCCCGGTGATGGCCAGTAGCGGCAGGACCGGGTGCAGGTCGCGGATGGCGCCGATCAGCTCCAGCCCGTCGGTACCCGGCAGGATGAGATCGACGATGACGGCGTTGGGTTCCCGCTCGCGAATGATCTCCAGTACCGGTTCCGCCTGCCGGGCGGTCAACAGGCTGAAGCCGAGTTGCTCCAGCCAGGCATCCATGAGTTCGAGGAAGCTGTCGTCGTCGTCCACCACCAGTACGGTCGGCCGGGTCTTGTCCTCCAGCCGATCCAGATCCCGCTGGTCGTGCACCTCGGCCGGCTTGCCGTTGGCGTCCAGCAGGTGCTTTTCCTGCTCGATGACGCCTTTTTCTCCCTGTACCACCGCCTGGAGCAGCCGGCGGATGTCCTCTGTCCGCCAGGGCTTGCGGATGAGCAGGTGGATGTCGCCGTTCTTCATGGCCTGGCGCACCCGGTCGTCGAGGTAACCGCCGGTGAGCATGACCCGGAAGACGTCGGGATATTTCTGGTGTACCTGGGCCAGGAAGTCGATGCCGTCCATCTCCGGCATGTAGTAGTCGGAGACCAGGCAGTCGGGCTGGCTGTGCTCGAGTTGCTCGAGCGCCTCGCGGGCCGAGCCGAAGGCGTGGATTTCGAAACCTTCCTGGCGCAACACCCGCTTGAGGGCCCGCAACACCATGGGCTCGTCGTCCACCAGGTAGATGCGACGAATTTCCTTTCCCTGCTTCATGGGTTGTCTCCGGCCCCCGCCCCACCGTTGCCGTTTCTCAGTCTCTCCGCCTCCAGGTCGTACTTCTTGAGCACGCGCCTGAAGTTCGAGCGGTCCATCCCCGCCAGCCGGGCCGCCCGGGAGACGATGCCATCGGCGCGTACCAGCAGCTCGCTCAGGTAGCGGCGATCGAATTCGGCCAGGGCCACGGCCTTGGCCTGCTTGTAGGGCAGGTCGGCCAGGGCCCGGCCCTCGTCCCGCCGGGGCGGGGCGCTCTGGTGGAAGTTCTCGGGCAGGTCGGCCGGGCGGATGAACCTCCCCCGACCCAGCACCACCGCCCGCTCGATGACGTTTTCCAGCTCGCGCACGTTACCGGGCCAGGAGTAACGCTCCAGTGCCTGCAGGGCCTCGGGCTCGATGCCCTCGATCTTCTTGCCGGTGCGGGCGTTGTACTTGCGCAGGAAGTGCAGCGCCAGCAAGGGCACATCGCCGGTACGCTCCCGCAGGGTTGGTAGCTGGATGGTGATGACGTTGAGGCGGTAGTAGAGATCCTCGCGGAAGTTGCCCCGCTTGGTGGCTTCCAGCAGGTCGACGTTGGTGGCCGCCACCACCCTCACGTCCACCCGGCGGGTATCGGTGCTGCCCACCCGCTTGATCTCCCCTTCCTGCAGGACCCGCAACAGCTTGACCTGGGTGGGCGGGGGAATCTGGCCGATCTCGTCCAGGAAGATGGTACCGCCGTCGGCAGCCTCGAACAGGCCCCGCTTGCTGCCGGTGGCGCCGGTGAAAGCACCCTTCTCGTGGCCGAACAGCTCGCTTTCCAGCAAGGTGTCGGTCAGCGCCGAGCAATTCACCGCCACGAAGGGGCGTGCCCGGCGCGGGGAGCGGTAGTGGATGGCGCGGGCCACCAGTTCCTTGCCGGTACCACTTTCTCCCTGCAACAGCACCGTGGAACTGGAGTAGGCCACCCCCTCGATCAACTCGAAGACCCGCTTCATGGACGGGGCCGAGCCCACCAATCCCTCGAACCCATCGCGTACCTCCAGCAGGTTCTCCAGCTCGCGGTTGCGGGCCACCAGGCGCCGGTGCCGGCCGGCCTTGAGTACGGTCAGCGCCGCGGCCTCGATGTTGCTGAAGGGTTTGGTCAGGTAATCGAAGGCTCCGGCCTTGACGGCCTCGACGGCCGTCTCCACCGAGGCGAAAGCGGTCATCATCACCACCTCGCAGGGCAGATCACGACTCTTCACCTGCTTGAGCAGTTCGATGCCGTCTATGCCCGGCATGCGGATGTCGACCACGGCGACGTCGGGTCTCCAGGCCTCGATCACTCCCAGGGCCTCTTGGGAATCGCTGAGGGTGCGCACCTGGCACTCGTTGCCGTCGAGGATCTTCTTCCAGGCCTGCAACATGTAGGGCTCGTCGTCGACTACCAGTACCCGCAGCGGTTCACTGGTTCTATTGGTGCCGTTCATGTCTTCTCGGCCTCCTTCATTCTGCGGCCAGGGGCAACGACATGCTGAAACTCGCCCCGCCGCCGTCACGGTTGCCTGCCTGCAGGTCGCCGCCGTGATCGCGGGCGATGCCGTAGCTGACGAACAGGCCCAGGCCCGTGCCCTCGCCGGGTTCGGCGGTGGTGAAGAATGGTTCGAACAGGTGGGGCAGGTCCTCGGCGGCGATACCCGGGCCCTCGTCGTCGACTTCCAGCACGGCGGTTCCCTCTCGGAGCCGGGTACGCAGGAAGATGCGCGAGCCGGCGGGAGAGAACTTCAGGGCGTTTTGCAACAGGTTCACCACCACCTGCTCCAGGGCGGAGCGTATTCCCCGGACCGGCAATGGTTCGTCGTGTAGCTCGGTTTCAATGATGGTCTTCTTGGCACGGGGATGCAGGCAGGCAATGGCCAGCCCCCCCTGGGCCACGGCGTTCAGATCGAGCAGGCGTTTTTCCGCGGTGATGTCGGGCCGGGCGAACGAGAGCATGCGCTCGACGATGTCCTTGCAGCGCAAGGCACATTCCTGGATGGTGTGCAGGGCCTCGCCGGCCGCTCCCTCGGTTGCCAGTTGTTCATCGCGCAGCAGCACCTGGGTAAAGGCCAGGATGCCGCCCAGGGGGTTGTTGATCTCGTGGGCCACCCCTCCGGCCATGCGTCCCAGGGCGGCCATCTTCTCTGCCTGCAACAGCGCCCGGGTGCGTTCGTCCACCTTTCTTTCCAGGTCCCGGTTGAGGGCCTCGAGCTGGCGATTGCGCTCGGCCAGTTCTCGCTCGTACTGGCGGTTTTCCTCAAGTAGCAATCGGTGTTCCAGGCACTCCCGCACCATGGCCAGTAACTGGGCGGTGTTCCAGGGTTTGTTCAAGAAGCGATGGATTTCGCTCTCGTTGACCGCCCGTTCCACCGCCTTGCTATCGGCGTGGCCCGTGAGCATCACCCTCTGGATGTCGGGAGAATATCGCTTGACCCGCTGCAGGAACTCCACCCCGTCCATGCCCGGCATGCGGTAATCGGAGATCACCACGGCGATGTCGGGGTGTTCCTCCAGGAGTTTCAACCCCTGGTCGCCAGACTCCGCGACGTAGACCGTGTAGGGTTCCCGGCCCAGGGTACGGCGCAGGGCCGCCAGCACGTGGGGTTCGTCGTCCACCAGCAGAATGCCGGGCCTGTTCGCGGCGATATTTTCCGTGTCTGGTTTCACGACACCTCCTCGAGGGATTGCTGCTGGTTCTGCGCCGCTGGCAGCTCGAGCAGTATGGCCAGCCCCTCCTCGTCGCGCCGGGCCGAGAGCCTCCCGCCCAGGGAGCGGGCCAGGCCGTAGGCGGCGCTCAGGCCCAGGCCGGCACAGTGTTGCTGTCCTCCGCCGGGCAGGTAGAAAGGGTCGAACAGGCGCAGCACCTCGTCGTCAGTGAGATCGCTGCCGGCATCGCGAACCTCGACGAACACCATGCCCCCTTCCTCCCAGGCCCGCAGGCTCTTGGGACCCGGGCCGTGCTTGCGCGTCTGCGCGCCCAGCATGCCCAGAAGAACCTGGCGCAGGCTGCCCAGTGGCATGTGCAGCGTCGGCAGCGGGGCTATCCGGCAGCTTACCTCGGCACAGGCTTCACCCTCGACCCGGCAGGCGGCGCCGGCCAGCAGGGCGGTGCGGCGGAGTTCCGCCTCCAGGTTGCAGGGCTCGGGGTTGCCCCGGGGGCTGCCCTCCTCGGCGAAAACGCGCAGCTGCTCGACGATGGCGCCGATGCGGGTGATACCGTCGGCGATCTCCTCGAACAGGGGACCCATGTCTTCGATGGCCTCGGCCAGGTGCTCCTCCTCGATTATCCGCCGCGCCTCCTCGACCAGGGGCAGGACGTTCTGTGCCCGCCCGCTCTCGGCCCGCCGGCCGGCATGTACCAGCACGGCCGTCAGGCGCCGCAGCGCCCTCACGTACTGCTGCAGGGTTTCGATGTTGGCGCGCACGAAGCCCAGGGGATTGTTGATCTCGTGGGCCACCCCGGCTCCCAGCAGGCCCAGGGCCGCCACCTTCTCCCGTTCCAGGAGCGTTGCCTGGGCCTGGCGCAGGCGCTGGTGGGATTGCAGCAGCTCGTCGTAGGCCTTTTGCTTTTCCTGGTTGGCCTGCTCGAGTTCACGCGTGCGCTCGGCCACCTTGCTCTCCAGCTCGCGCGACCAGCGGGCCAGCTCCTCGCGGCTCCTGAGCAGGTCGCGGGCCACCAGGGCGTTCTGCACCGCCACCGCCATGGTGGCGGCGACTTCCTGGAGGCGGTTCAGGTCTTCCTGGCCGAAGCAGGCGGCTCCCTTCTTGTTGAGCAGTTCGATTACTCCCACCGGGCGTTTTCCCACCACTATGGGCACGGCCAGGATGTTGCGGGTGGTGAAGCCGGTGCGGCGATCCACTTGCTGGTTGAAGCGGGGATCATCGGAAACCCGGTCCACCTTGACGGGGGTTCCCTGTTCCAGGCAGGCCCAGGCCACTCCCCCCTGGCTGCGCGGCAAACTCAGGCAGCGGGCCTGGCTGCCGGCCGGTCCGGTGGCGGTGAAGAACTCGAGTTCCTGGCCGTCTTCGGTGAGCAGCAACAGCGAGCCGGCCTCGGCACCCAGGTAGCCGCAGATGGTCTCGGTGACCTCCTGGCTCCACTCTTCCAGCCGGCGGGCCGAGGTGACCTGCTGGGAGATGTGGCGCATGATCTTGAGGTCACTCACCCGCTGGCGCAGCTGTTGTTGCAGGCGCTGGTTTTCCTCCTGCATGCGCAACCGCCGGCTGACCCGCTCCACGCTGGTGTGCAGGGCCTCGGCCCGCAGCGGCTTGGGCAGGTAATCGCCGGCGCCGGCCCGCAGCGTACGCAGCGCCGAGTCGAGCGAGAAGTCGGAAGTAGTGACGATTACCCGTCCCGCCTGCCCGCGGGCGGCGAAGCGCTCGAGAATCTCGAAGCCGGAAAGGTCGGGCAGCACCAGGTCCAGCAGGACGATCTCCGGCGAGCTGGCCACGAAACTGTTGAGTCCCTCCCGGCCCGTGGCCGCGCCGACGACGCGGTAGCCCATCCCGGCCAGCAAGTCGCTCACCTGCTGCCGGAACAGGGCGTCGTCGTCTATTACCAGGGCCACCTTGTCCACGGCCGCTTCCCCCTACCGCTCAGTCGAGCAGTTTCTCCTCGTCGATGACTATGAAACCGCGCTCGTCGCGCTCCACGCTGAATATGCCCGGGTGTTGTTCTTCCATCTTCTCGATGAAGTGCTGCTGCTTGCGCAGGGTGTCCAGCAGTACCTGGTTCTCCTTGCGCAGGTCGATGAAATCGAAGATATGCTTGAGCATCATCTTCAGCTCCACGTCCATCCAGGGCTTGGTGAGGAAGCGGAACACCTCGCCCTCGTTGATGGCCTCGATGGCCATCTGCAGGTCGGCATGCCCGGTGAGTATGACCCGCAGGGCGGTGGGGTACATCTCCCGCACCTTCTTCAGGAAGGTCAGCCCGTCCATGCCGGGCATGAGGTGGTCGGAGACCACCAGGTCGATCTCGTTCTCGCGCAGGATATCCAGTGCTTCCTCGGCGCTCTGGGCCAGGAAAATCTCGTAGGGTTCCTTGCGCAGGGTACGACGCAGGGCGTTGAGGACGTTGGCCTCATCGTCTACGAACAGTATCGTTCGCTTTTCCATCATGTTCTCCTTGTTCGGAGTGAATTGACGACACCTCCCTCACACTGTGTCCGCTGCAAGCCACATACCAAATCCGAACATCGTCCGCTTGGTGGAAAAATTCACCTGTCCTTCATCGCCTTGTGCTGGCATGGCGAAAAGGGCATCGTCACTCCATGATCAATATTAAACAAAGGGTGGGTAAAAAACAACCCCGCTCAGTTGTCTGCATCTGTCTACCCCGGGGGTGTATATTGACACTCCGGGTAGAATGTGACCCCATGGGGCCCGGGAAGCAGTGTAACTGTAACCAATATCAGCTGGTTTTTTCGATCAATGCCGGTTCGGCAATCTGTATTCCATCCCTGGTGGTTTCCTTGACCCGGTACATGGCCTCGTCTGCCATGCGCAGCAACTCTTCCCTGTCCGAGGTGTCGTCGGGGAAGTTGGCCAGACCGAACGAGGCTGTTACCCGTACCTGCAGGCCGCGCTCGGTGAGAAAGATCCTTTCGTTCAGGGCCAGGCGCAGGCGCCTGGTGACGTGCAGGGCCTGGACCTTGGATGTCTGGGGAAGGATGATGACGAACTCGTCGCCCCCGTAGCGGGTGGGGATGTCCACCGTGCGCAGGTTGGCCCGTACCAGGTCGCCCACCTGGCGCAGCAGTTGCGAGCCGCACAGGTGGCCGTGTTCGTCGTTGACCCGCTTGAAGTGATCGAGGTCGAAAAACACCACCGAGAAGGTAAGCTCGTAGCGACGGGCCCGCTCGAACTCGGTGGCCAGCGCCTCGTGCAGGTAGCGAGAGTTGTAGAGGCTGGTGACATCGTCGGTTACCGTCAGCTCCTGGACTCGCTGGAAGTTACGGGCGTTTTCGATGGCGATGGCGGCGTAGTCGGCCAGCGACTCGAGCAGGCGCAGGTCGGCCTGGCTGAAGCTTCCCGGTTCGGTATTGACCAGCTCGATGACTCCCAGCACCGACCCCCGGGCCATCAGCGGTACGCAGAGGATGGCCCGGGTCTGGAACTTGGTCATCTGGTCGACCTTCTGGCACCAGCGCTTGTCCTGGCGGGCATCGTCCACCAGCAGGGACTTGGCTTCCTGGGCCACCCAGCCGGCCACCCCTTCGCCCAGCTTGAGCTTCATCTCCTTGAGCTTGTCGGCGCCCCGGCCCACGGCCACCTCGAAGACCAGTTCACCGGTCTGTTCGTCGAGCAGCAGCAGCGACCAGTTGTGGGGCTTGAGCAGCTCGCTGATCTTCTGCATGATGATGGACAGCACTTCGCGAATGTCCAGCGTGGAAGTCAGGGCCTTGCCGATCTCGTTGAACACCCGCAGTTCCTCGACGGTGCGGGTCATCTCGCGCAACATCTGTTCGCGTTCCATTGAGCCTCCGGCTGTTATTGTATAGAAGCAAAGGCATCTGTCAAAAGAACAAACGGGGTACGCTTCCAGTGTCACCGTCGTTTTTCCGGTCGTTCGTTATTGCGACGCCCCGCCGGATTGCTGCACGATACCGGTTACTCCCGAGATGAAGATGCGAAAGCTGTGGGACTTGTTGTCGCCTTCCCGCAGGCGCAGGTGCTGCGCCATGATCCTGGCCCCGGAAATCTTCTGGTATTCACCCTTGGTAATCGATTGCATCTCGCGAGATGGCGATCCCAGTCGATCCGGGTCGCGAAACTTCCTCTGCCTTTGCAGGCGAGCCACTCCTCTGGCAGCGAATGCTTGTTGTACTGCTTCCAAATCACCAAGATACCAGCTTTCGATTTCGCGGCAGGCGATTCTTATTAGTGTATCGGGGCGATTGGCCTCCTGGCACAACTCTGCCAGTCTGCTCTTGACATCCCTGCAGTCTGCCGAATTCTGATCTCTCAGTACAATAAAACGGGTGTTCGGTTTTCGCCAGCCACGGATCTTGCGGACGATCTGTTTTTCGAGATCCTGTTTCCCTTCAAATGCCACGCAGTGAAATTCGACGCGGTCCATTGGCAACACGCGCGGTAACAATCCCTCGAGTAGTATCTTTGCCGAAGGCTCCTCGAGCAGAAATACCAGTGTCATCATTTAGGATCTGCCCCCCTGAAGAACCCTTGTTTCCAGAGAAGGCCCATTTTATCACCCTCTTCCATGTAAGCCCGGATCTGCTCATCCTCTTGAGCCCGGAATACTTTTGAAAACCCGTCGTCTTCCTTGGCCAGCCAGAAGACTTCATTCAGGTTTGCTGCGTTGAGAAAGTCGGGGGAATGCGTTGAGACGAAAACCTGCCCCCCCCTGCGTGCATAGTCCCGGAATTCCTCGGCCAGCTCTTGAAGGAGGCTTGGGTATAGCTGGTTCTCCGGCTCCTCGACGCACAACAGGGGATGGGGCGAAGGATCATACAGAAGCACCAGGTAGGCAAACATCTTGATGGTGCCGTCGGAAACGTAGCGATCGATGAACGGTTGTTCGAATGACTTATCCTTGAATCCGAGCAGAAGCCGGCCGTCCTGGGTGAGAATGGGCTCTACGTCTTCTATGCCGGGGACTCGGCGCTTCATGGCAGCGATTATCTTGTCAAAAACACTGCGATGGTTTTCGTAGAGGTTGCGGGCAACGAGTTGGAGGTTGTCACCGCTTGCCGAAAGGTGTTCATCGTATCCTGTTGCATCCTTGGTTCCTCGCGCCATGTCGATGTGGAAGTCGGAGACGTGCCAGTTCTCGATTAGTTGACGGAAAGCGCTGGCTGCCTTGAACCGTGAGAACTGTCCCAATCCCTTTATGGCTAGAATATCTGGTGACTCGAGAGATTGCTTCTCGCGTGTCAGCCTTTCGTCGGGCTTATTGAAGTCCTCTTCGTTGGAGATTGCGTAGCCGGAACCATTCTGAAAGTCCAAGAAGTGGAAGGGCGAGCCATGGCGTCCCCGTTTGTAGCGAAGAATCTCTCGTTGGACGATCGGCCCGCTTGCTCCCGAGGCGATGCGCAACAGGTAGGTGGCCAGGCGTTCTACTCCGGCGATCTCCATCCGGAATTTTATCTCGATTTCCATCGCGGGTGTGATCCCCGAGGTGTTTCGACTGAGCAGTTCGCCGATGCCGCCACGTGTTTGGACAGCGCTCTTGACGTTGTATGTCAAACAATCCTTGAGAAAGCCAAACACGTCGAAAAGGGTTGTCTTGCCAGAACCGTTGGCACCCACCAGTACACAGAAAGCAGGGATATCTTCCATAAGAATTTGTTTGAATACCTTGAAATTCCTGAGGCCTATCGACTCGATCCTCATTACCAAACCTCCCCGCGGCCCGGCCGCGGAAACTCCGCATATTCAGTGTACGACCAACGCAGGATAGAGCATTTGACCCCTGCCTGCAACGTGTTCCTGCCCGGAATCTGCCCGGAATCTTGACCGGGCGCCGGCCTGCCCTTACCATGCGATCCAGGCAGTACGGTCGCTAGTGGCGGTTCTGCCCGAGGTGTTCACCCATGCTGGTACTGGCTTCCAGTTCTCCCCGGCGTCGCCAGTTGCTCGAGCAGGTCGGGGTGCAATTCGCCGTCGATCCCTGCCACTCCGAGCCGGCGGCCGACGCCTCCGCCCCGGCCGAGGAGGCCACCACGCAGGCTGCCACCCACAAGGCCGGCCGGGTGGCCGGCCGTCACCATGCCTGGGTGTTGGGAGCCGACACCGTGGTCTCCTGCGGCGGCAAGCTGCTGGGCAAACCGGCCGACGACGCCCAGGCGGCCGCCATGTTGCGCCGGTTGTCCGGCCGTTCCCACCGGGTGGTCTCCGCGGTGGTGCTGCTTCAGCCCGGTGGCCAGGCGTACGCACGGCGGGTGGTCAGCAGCCGGGTTACCTTCCGCGAGCTGGACGAGGAGTGGATAGCGTGGTACCTGGCCAGTGGTGAGCCCTTCGACAAGGCCGGGGCCTACGGCATCCAGGGCCGGGCCGCCGCCCTGGTGCGGGCGGTGGAGGGCTCCTACACCAACGTGGTGGGGCTGCCCCTGGCCGAGACCCTTGACATCCTGCGGCAAGCCGGGCTGTGGCGGCCCGCCGCCGTGCCGGCAACGGCCCCTGCACCGGGCCCGGGAGGTGAGAGATGAAGATCACGCCCATCGATATTCGCCAGCAGCAGTTCGGACGTCGCCTGCGCGGTCTCGATCCGCGCGAGGTCGACACGTTTCTCAACCTGGTGAGCGACGAGCTTGAGGGCGCCCTGCGTCGCAACAACCAGTTGCAGGAGGAACTGGCTCGTTCCAGTCGGGTCGTCGAGGAATACCGCGAGCGGGAACGGGCGCTGAAGGAAACCATGATCACCGCCCAGAAGATCACCGACGACATCAAGGAAAGTGCCCGCAAGGAAGCAGAGCTGATCATCTCCCAGGCCGAGCTGCAGGCGGAGAAGATCATTCGCGCCGCCAACGATCGTCTGGTCAAGATAATCGAGGATATCAACGAGGCCAAGCGCCAGCGCGAACAGTTGCACGCCAACCTGCGGGCCATCATCGAATCGCATCGCAAGCTGCTGCATGACGTGGACGAGGAGAAATCCGAGGCCCTGTTCCTCTCCACCGAGGAACTGCGCCAGCGCCGGGCCCGTTTCCATGCTTCCATCCGCGAGTTGCTGGAGGCCCAGGCCAACCTGCTGGGACTGGATCGCGACCGCGAGCTCGACGAGCTTCGCGAGGAGGTGGAACGCCTGCAGAAATTGCAGGTCAACCTCACCTCGCGCCTGCACGGCGAGATCGATACCCATTCGCGGCTGCTCGACGCTCGCCGGGAAGCCGAGGCCAGTGCCAGCAAGCAACTGGAGGATACCACCGTGAGAGTCCTGCGTCCGGCCGGCGAGGTCGACCGGCAACCGGCCGATGACCGGTCGGAGGAAACCGGGGAGCCGGCGGCTGGCGAGGTCGCCGGCAGCGGGGAGCAGGGGACCGGAGAGCGGTGAAACTACCCGCCTATGCTCGGCTCGAGAAGTCGGGCGCGCTGTTGCTCGATCTGTGGGTACAACCGGGGGCCTCCCGCAGTGGTTTTGCCGGCCGCCATGGCGAGCGGCTCAAGGTGCGCCTGGCGGCGCCGCCGCTGGAGGGTCGGGCCAACCGGGAGTTGCTGAAATTCCTGGCTGCCGAGCTGGGCCTGCCGCGCAGCCGGCTGGAGTTGGTGGCCGGCGCCCACGGTCGGGGCAAAACGGTGCGCGTGTCTGCCCCGGGCGATTTCCTGAAACACCTGCCGGTGGATGAACCATGAACCTGCCACTGGTGTTGCTGCTGGCACTGGCCGCGACTCCACTGCCCACGGAGCGGCTCGACGTCGCCACCGAATTCGACGGCCGGCTGCAGACACGGCGCCTGAGCTGGTACTTTCCCCGCCGGCTGCAGCCACTGGCACAAGATCTTTCCCGTCGGGGTGAACGGCTGTGGAGCAAGATCGCCCGCGAACTCGGCGAGGCGGCTCCGGGTCGGGTGACGGTGGTGCTGGCGGTGGACAACGCCCAGATGAGAAGGGCGGTGCCGCAGGCCGCCGACCTGCCCGAATGGGCCGCCGGGGCCGCCCTGGGCCGGCTGGGCCTGGTGTTGCTGGCGGCCGCCACTGCCGGCGGGCGCGATCCCGCCCGGGTGCTGGCGCACGAGCTGGCCCACCTGGCGCTTTACCGCCTGGCCGGCTCTCACCACATCCCCCGCTGGTTCCAGGAGGGGTTTGCCCAGTACCAGGCCGACGAATGGAGCTTCGAGCGGGCGCGCACCCTGGCCTGGGGCTCGGTCAGCGGCAAGTTGTTTTCCCTGCGCGCGCTCACCTACGGCTTTCCCGACGCCGCGGGCGAGGTACGCCTGGCCTACGCCCAGAGCGTGGACTTCATCTCCTTTCTCATGGAAAAAGCCGGTCCCGCCAAGTTCAGCGAGATGGTGCGCCGGATGGTGGCCGGGGATCCGCTGGCAGCGGCGCTGGAGGAGACCTACGACACCGGCGTGGAGTTGCTGGAGCAGGAATGGCTGGCATCGCTCAGGCGGCGTTTCACCTGGGTGCCCTTGTTGACCGGAACCGCGGCCTTGTGGTCGCTGGTAGTGCTGATCTTCCTGCTGGCCTACCTGCGCCGCCGCCGCCAGCGCCGCCGCCGACTCGAGCAGATGGAAGCAGAGGAGCGCGCCGAGATGCTCCCGCCACAATCCAGGCAGTGATTCTCCCCAACTCTCCCGGGTGGGGGATCCCGGCTCCCGGGGGAACTTGAACCCACCGGCCAGGCTGTGGTACAGCCTGTGAGTCTGAACCAGTATTCAGGTTGCCGGTTGCCGGTCCCGTGCGCGGAATCGCAAGGAGAGTCTCATGAGCGACGAAAAGGAATCCAGGCAAGAGCAACAACCGGAGCAGCAACAACCGGAACAGCAACAACCGGAACAAGAAGAGCACATGCCCAGCCAGGAGCTGGAACAACAGCAGCAGCCGGTCCAGGTCGAGCAACCCGAGGTGGTACCTGCCGACGGCAGTGCCGAGGATGCCATTCCCGAGGGAGAAGGAGACGGCGGCGAGGTGGAGATAGAAGAAGCAGGCTCCTCCGGGCAGGATGGGCAGCAGCCGGAGGAGGCTGCCACCGGCCAGGAATCCGACACTCAGGGCAGTGCCCCCCCGGAAGCCGCGCCCGCCGACGAGTGGCCGGTGGTGCAGGTACTGCATGGACAAGACGATCTCACCCTGCCGGCGCCCGGAGCGCCAGGTAGCCAGCCCGCCCCCTTCGACCCCCAGCAATCGGCCCGCTGGCAGGAACTACTGGCGGAATTGGAGCGCGAGATCGCCGCCATCGGCGAGGTGCCGGCAGCCGCGCCGCTGTACTACGAGGCCGGACGCATCTGGGAGGAGAAGCTGGCACAGCCCCGCAACGCCTGGACCTGCTACAACAAGGCCTTCCAGCTCCAACCCAAGCTGGTGCCCAACATCCGCGCCGCCGGCCGGCTGGCGGCCCAGGTGGGCAACTGGAACGTGGCGGTGCAGATCATCGAATCGGAAATAGACGCCGTGGACGATGCCCGCCGCCGGGCCCACCTCTATCACCGGCGCGGACTGATCCTGGAGGAGAAGCTGGGGCAGGTGGAGCAGGCCCGCAAGTCCTACCAGCAGGCCTGCGAGCTGGCACCGGGCAACCTGGAGTTTCTCAAGAACCTGGAGCGGCTGGCCGTGGCCACCGGCGACTGGGCGGAGGTGATCCGGGTGCGGGAGCAGATGATTGCCGCCACCAGCGACGCCAACGTCAAGGTGCAGCTGTTGCTGGGTTGTGCCCAGATCCAGCAGGCCTTGCTGGGAGACGGCCAAGGGAGCGAGCAGTTCTACCGGCGGGCACTGCAGATCTCCCCGGACTGCGCCGAGGCCCTGGCCGAGTTGCGGGAACACTACGCCGCCAGCGGCGAACACGAGCAACTGCTGGATATCCTGGAGCGCGAGGCCGTGGTCACCACCGAGCCGGCCAGTGCCGCCTGGCTGCTCTACCAGGCAGCCCGGCTGCTGCGCGAGAAGCTGGGCGAGGAGGAGCGGGCCCTGCAGGTGCTGGGGCGTATCCTGGCCCTGGTACCCGGTCACCGCATGGCCCTGGCCGAGACCGCCAGCATCCTGGAAAACCTCATGCGCTGGCAGGAGCTGGTGGAGTGCTACCAGAAGATGGTGGAGACCACCAACGACAAGCAGGAGCAGGTGTCGCTGTACTTCAAGCTGGGCAACATCTGGGAGGAGAAGCTGTTCAACGAGGACCGGGCCCTGGAGGCCTACCGCCGGGTGGTGGAGTTGAACCCGCGCTACCTGCCGGCCCTGCAGGCCCTGGGCAAGCTGTTCTACCGCAAGGGCCAGTGGAGCGAGTTGGTCGGCATGTACGAGTTGGAGATCCGCGAGACCGGTGACAACCGGCAGAAGGCGGTTCGCCTCTACAAGCTGGCCGAGATCCTCGAAGAAAGACTGGGGCGCGACGAGGAAGCCATCCAGAAGCTGGAGCAGAGCCTGGAGCTCAACCCTGGTTTCCTGCCCGTGCTCAAGTCCCTGGGGCGTCTCTATACCAAGTACAACCGCTGGGAATCGCTCATCGGCATGTACGAGAAGGAACTGGAGGTCACCCAGGATCACGACCAGGCCGTCTTCTTGCTGGACAAGATCGGCACCCTCTGGGAGGAGAAGCTCAACAACATCGACAAGGCCATCGAGACCTACCGCCGCCTGCTGGAGATCTCGCCCAACTACCTGCCGGCCATCCGCATCCTGGGCAAGCTCTACGTGCAGGCCGACCGCTGGGAGGAGATGATCCACATCAACCAGGTCGAGGCCCAGATGGTCAACGACCAGAAGCAGGTAGTGTCACTGCTGCACCGCAACGGCGAGATCTACGAGGAGAAGCTCAACGACAAGGACAAGGCCATCGAGACCTACAAGCAGGTACTGGCCCTGTCGCCGGCCTACCTGCCGGCCTTGCAGAGCCTGGGACGGCTCTATTTCGTCAAGGGTCGCTGGGAAGACCTCATCGACATGCACCGGCAGGAGATAGAGGTCACTCTCAACGAGGACCAGCAGATCGCCTTGCTGTACAAGATCGGCCAGCTCTACGAGGAAAAGTTGCTGCAGGAAGACAAGGCAGTGGCCGTCTACCAGGAGGTACTGCGTATCCAACCGGCCAACGTGCCGGCCATGAAGGCACTGATCCGCATCTACACCAACAAGCGCGACTGGCAGCAGCTCATCGAGGTCTACGAGCGCGAGGCCGAGATCCTCGAGGATGTGCAGCAGAAGGCCCTGTCGCTGTACCGGGTAGCGGAGATCTGCCAGCAACACCTCGAAGATGACGACCGGGCGGTGGCCACCCTGCGGAAGGTCTTGCAGGTGGTGCCCGATCACGGTCCGGCCATCCGCACCCTGGTGCGGCTCTATACCCGCCGGCAGGACTGGCGCGGCCTGCTCAATGTCTACGAGCAGCAGCTGCAGGGGGTCAGTTCCGAGCGCCAGCAGGTGTTGATCCTCACGCGCATGGCCGAGGTGCTGGCCCTGCGCCTGGGCGACCTGGCCGGGGCGGCCGAACGGTACGAGAAAATCCTCACCCTGCGCCCGGACTGGTTGCCGGCACTGGAGTCTCTGGAGCGCATCCTGCTCAGCCAGCGCAACTTTTCCGGGCTGGTGCGGGTCTACGGGGCCTTGGCCGGACGCACCAGCGACCAGCAGCTGCTACTGGCCCTGCACGAGCAGATGGCCGACCTCAAGGAAAACCGCCTGCAACCGCCTCAGGACAACGGCGACGACCTGGTGGCGGTGTTGCGGGTGGATCCCACCCACCCCGAGGCCCGGCGCTCGTTGGAGATCCAGTACGTCAAGTTCGGTACCTGGCAGGGCTTGTTGTTGCTGCACGAGGCGGCCCTGCGCCAGGGGGCGCCGCTGGAAGAATCTCTCGACCTGTGCCTGCGCGCGGCCGACCTGGCCGCCACTCGCCTGGACGACCAGGACAGCGCCGTTCATTACTACCAGGAGGCGTTGCGCCTGAAACCCGATTACCTGCCGGCCATCAAGATGCTACGGCGCCTGCGCCAGCAACGCGGTGAGAACCGCGAGGTGCTACGCCTGCTGGAGATGGAGGAACGGGCCCTGCGTGACGGGCAGCAGATCCTGCAGGTAATCATGACCCGGGCACAGATGTTGCTGGAGATGAACGAGGCCCAGGCCGCGGCCGATTGTCTGTTGCGGGTGCTCGAGCGCGATCCCCGCAACCAGCAGGCCTTTGCCCGGCTGCGGGAGATTCTCCAGCAGCAGCAGGACTGGGAACGGCTGGCCCTGATGTTGCGCAACCGCATCGAGGTTACCGAGGATGCCCAGGAGCGGGCCGCCTTGCAGGTGGAACTGGGGCACGTCACCTGGCACCAGCTGGCACGGCCCCAGGAAGCCATCCGCCATTTCAGCCAGGCCCTGGAGGTACAGCCCTCCAACGACCAGGCGGTCGAGGCCCTGGCCGAGTTGACCTTTGCCGCCGAGCAGTGGGAGCAGGCCGTGGAGTACGGCACTCGCCTGCAGGAACTGACCACCGAGCCGGCGCGCTTGATCCCGGTACACCTGCGCCTGGGCATCATCTACCAGGAGAAATTGCCCGACCAGGAACGGGCCATCCAGCATCTGCGCCGGGCGCTGGCCTTGCAGCCCGGTAACCTGGAGGTGCTGCAACGGCTGCAGGCCATCTACCAGGCCGGGCAGCAGTGGAGCGAGGCGGTGGAAGTGATGGAGCAGCTGGCGGCCGCCGAGCAGGATCCCGCCCGCCGCCTGCAGGTGCTGCTGGAGCAGGCCCGGGTGCTGGAACAGGGCCTGGAGCAGCCGGAACGCGCCATCGAGACCTTGCGCCGGGTTCTGGAGCTGGAACCCACCAACGTCGAGGTCATCCAGAAGCTGGCCGATCTCTACGAGCGTCTGGAACGCTGGGAGGAACTGGTCGAGGCCATTCAGTCGTTCATTCGCCTGTTGCCTCCCGAGCGCCAGCAGGATGCCATTCCCCTGCACCTGAAGATGGCCGGGTTGTACCGGGAGCGGCTCAACAACGTGGAGAAGGCCATCATCGAGTACAAGCGTGCCTGCGAACTCAACCCCCGCCACCTGGGGGCCCACGAGGCCCTGGCCGAGTTGTACGGTTCCACCGGCCTGTACTACGCCAATGCCGTCGACGAGCACCGTACCCTGTTGCAGATAAACCCCTTCCGCATCGAGTCCTACCACGAGCTGCGCCGCATCTTTGAAGAACAACGCGTCTTCGACAAGGTGCTGTGCGTCTGTGCGGTGCTGCACTACCTGCGGGCGGCCGATCAGAACGAGGAGTTCTTCTACGGTGAGAACCGCGGCAAGGTGCCCGATCGTTCCACCGAGCGGTTGGGGGAGGCGGAACTGGAATCACAGTTGATCCATCCCCGTGAACGCGGGTTGGTGCGCCAGTTGCTCAAGCTGGTGGGACTGCACCTGACCAAGGTTTACCCGGCCCAGCTGGAGCGTCACGGCGTGGGCAAGGCCGACCGTGCCCGCCCCGACGATCCCCTGCGCTCGCTGGTGAGCGGCATGGCCGCCAACCTGGGCGACTTCGAGGTTGACATCTACCATTCCAGCCAGCCCACGCACCTGGTGGCGGTGGAAAACAGCTCCCCGCCGGCGCTGGTGGTGGGGGAGGGGCTGGTCAAGCGCTCGGTGGTGAAGGAGCAGCGCTTCGCCCTGGGGCGGGCCTTGAAGCCGATCCACGACGGCTCCTTCCTGGCCGTGCTGCTGGGAGCCAAGGAACTGGCCCGTCTGGTGGCCGCGCTGGTGCAGCCCCACCAGCCGCAGTCGCCGGTGGCCACCTTCCCGGGCCAGCTGCCGGCCGACTTCGTCAAGCGGGTACACAAGGCCCTGCCGCGCAAGGTACGCAAGTCCCTGGAGGAGTTGCTGGCGAACCAGGGTGGAGAACTGGCCCGGGTTCCGGACTACGACGCCTACCTGCAGGCAGTGACCTGCTCGGCCGATCGCTTCGGCCTGCTGATGTGCAACGACATCGCCCAGGCCATGTTGCACCGCAGCCGGGAGAAGCCCGAGCTGCGCGACAAGCGTTTCACCTCCACCAGCGAGATGGCCGAGGCGCTCATCAAGCACGCCGACCTGTGCGAGCTGCTGCGCTTCGCCGTCAGCGAGGAATACTTCCGCCTGCGGGCGCGGATGAAGTTCTCGCTGGTGTGAAGAAGCGTCGCCTGCCGGACGGCCGTTTCATGGTTCGGCCGGAACCACCCGTACCCGCTCGATGACCGACAGGAACGCCTCCACCACCCGGGGGTCGAACTGCACCCCGGCGGCCTGGCGCAGTTCGGCCAGGGCCTGCCCGTGCGCCATGGCCCGGCGGTAGGGCCGGTGCGAGGTCATGGCATCGTAGGCATCGGCCACGGCCACCACCCGGGCCTCGATGGGAATCTGCTCGCCGCGGAGGCCGTCGGGATAGCCCGAGCCGTCCCAGCGTTCGTGGTGATGCAACACTATGTGCTGGGCGTCGGAGAGGAATTTCAGCGGTTCCAGGATGGTGTCGCCGAACAGGGGGTGGCTGCGGATGGCGCGCCATTCCTGTTCGGTCAGCGACAGGCTCTTGTTGAGGATGGAGTCGGAGATGCCGATCTTGCCGATGTCGTGCAGCAGGCCGGCGTAACGGATGATGCGCCGCGCCCGGGCCGGCAGGCCCAGGGCCTCGGCCGTGGCCAGGGCATAGCGGGTCACCCGTTCGGAATGTCCCCGGGTGTAGGCATCGCGGGCCTCCAGGGCCTGGGCCAGGGAGCGGATGGTCTCGTAGTAGGTCTCCTGGGTGTTGGCGAACAGGCGGGCGTTTTCGATGGCGATGGCCGCCTGGGCCGCCAGGACCTGTACCACCCGCCGGGCCGATTCCCCGAAAGCGTCTTCCCGGTCACTGGCCAGTTCGAAACTGCCGATGATGCGTTCCCCCACCTGCAACGGTACCGATAACCGAGAACGCATCACCTGGAGCGGTTCGCTGGCAGCCGCGGCGGGGGCCGCGTCGGACAGGAAACGCTGGCGCTCGTCGTCGAGCAGGCGGATGGCGCAGTGGGAGGACTCGATGATCTCGCCGGTCATGGAGGCGATGGCCTGCAGGGTCTTGTTCAGGTCCAGGCTGGAGGTGATCACCCGGGAAGCCTCCTGCAACATGGCCAACTCCTCCAGCCGGTGCTGCAGGTCGCGGTTGGTGGTCTCGATTCGTTCGGCGTGCTCCTGCAGTTGCCGGTTCATGGAGTCTATCTGCTCCACCTTCTGGCGCAATCGCTCCTGCTGTCGTTCCAGGCGGGTGTGGATGTCGGCGTTGTGCAGGGCCACTGCCGCCCAGGCGGCGAAGGTGGTGAACAGGCGCAGGGAATCCTCGCCGAAGGCATGGGGCTGGGTGCTCTCGGCATCGATGACCCCGATGATGCGATCCCGCACCACCAGCGGTGCGGCCATCTCGCAGCGACCACCGGCGACTCCCTCGATGTAGGAGCCGTTTTGCTTGACGTCGGGCACCAACAAGGGCCGTCCCGTGTGCAGCACCCGTCCGGTCACCCCTTCGCCGGGACGGATCTGCACGCCGCGCACGACCTCCTCGCGGTAACCCAGGGCGGCCCGAATGCGCAGGAACACCTGCCCGTCTTGCTCTTCCTTGAGCAGGACGGCACAGTGATCGAAGTGCAAGGCCTGACGGGCCAGCTGCAGCACCTGTTGCAGCAGCGAGTCGATGTCCAGGTTGCTGTTCATCTGCCGGCCCAGCTCCTCCAGCAGGGTCAACTCGCGTACCCGCCGCTCCAGTTCCCGCGAACGCTGCTCCAGCTGTCCCAGCAGGCGGGCGTTGCGCAGGGCCGTGGCCGCCTGGTTGGCGAAGATGCGGAACAGATCCAGGTCTGCCTCTTCGAAGGCGCTGGGGCGGGGACTCTCGGCATCGAGCACGCCGATGACGCTATCGCCGATGCGCAAGGGGGCGGCCATCTCCGAACGGGCCCCGGCCACGCCCTCGACGTAACCCGGCCAGGTGGTGACGTCGTCCACCAGCAGGGCCTGCCCCTGCTGGAAGACCCGGCCGGTTACTCCCTGGCCGGGCAGGGCCCGGAAGGTGTTCACCACCTCGGGACGGTAGCCGCGGGCGGCGCGTATGGTCAGGGCCTGCCGTTCCTCGTCGTGGAGCAACACCGCGCAGGAATGCAGGTCGAAGACCTCTTCCACCAGAGAGAGGATGCGATCCAGCAGCTGGTCCAGGTCGAGAATGGAATTCATGGCTCGCGCCGCCTCGTGCAGCGCGGCCAACCTGCGTACCGTCTCCGACAACAGCCTGCTCCGCCGCCCCCGGGTTTGCTGCCACCCCTCCCGGCGCCGGGCCCGGCCGTTGGCTTCGCCTGCCCGGTAGTAAACAACTACGCCGCCCCGGCATAAAAAGCAACCTTGACGTCCGATCCCGCTCGTGGCCATCATCGGAGCATGAAGGAGTTGCACCAGTTGTCGGGGGCGGCTGTCCTGCTCTGCTGGTTGTTGCCCGCGGCTGCTGTTAGCGCTGCCCCGCAGGCTGGCGCCGGAGGGAGTTCCCGGCCGTCCCTGGGTGCTCTCGCCGGCAGCCTGGCGGCGCTGGATAGTTGCCTGCGCGGCGCGGACCGGCACCAGATCGCGGCCAGCAGGAGCGCCGGCCGCGCTCGTCGTTTCGCCGGGGTGGAGCTGCAACGCTGGCACTTGCGGCTGCGGGCCACGGAAGAGATCGACTTCGGCTGGCTGGACGGCTGCCGGCGGGCCGGGCTGGTGTTGGGGCCGCCTGTGGAATTAACCAGTTCCGGTAAGGGGCAGACACTGCAGGCGGTGGCCTGGACGGTGCGGGTGGTCGCTGGCGGGGAGCCGGCCCGGCCCGAGGCGGCCCGGCAGCTCGAGACCAACCTGGCCTGGCTGCGCCGCCTGGCGAAGGACTCCCGGCCCCTGCTGGCGATGTTCGCGGCCCTGGCCACCACCGACACCGTGCGCCTGGAGCGGGCACGATTGTCTCGGCGGCGCCTGCAGCTGTGGGGCCTGGTCCCGAACGCCGCCGCCCGTACCGTATTGGCGGAGAAGCTCGCCGGCCTGGCCCGGCACCTGAGTTGGCCGCTGGCGGTGGAAGTCGAGGGGATGCGCGCCGGCGGCGGCAATGGTGATTGCTCGGGCGAAGGCCTGGTGGCGGCCGGGGTACCGGCCTGGCTGGTGCTCTCGGCGGTGGCCTGGCTCACCGGCCGGGATGCGGTAATCGCCGTGGCGGGAAGGCGGTTGGCCTACTGGCGAACCCGGGTTCCCGCCGCAGAATGGTTTCCCTTGCTGGCCAGGCAGGTGGGGTTCACCCTGGCGGAGAAGAACGGCATCTGGCGGGCGGGGCCGCGCCTGCGGCCGGTGTTGTTACCGGTGGAGATCCCGCCGGCCACCGTGGACCTGCGCTTCACCGGGGCCCCGGCGGCGACGGTGCTGGGGGTGATCGGGGAGGTGGCGGGTACCAGGCTGGCCGTGCCGGCCGGAGCCATGCCCCGCCTGACCGCTTACGTCTCCAATCGCCTGGCCAGCTGGGCGGCGGAGGCCTGCCTGGCGGTGCTGGTTTCGGCCGGCGAGGATGCTACGGTAAAGCCGGCCGCGGTGCCGGACATCGTCTCCTGGGGGCGCCCCCTGGCGGCCAGCAGGCTGGCCCTGGGTCGGCTGCGGCTGCTGGCCACCTTTGCCTCGGGCAAGATTCGCGCGGCGCTGTTTGCCGACGGGGAAGGACGGGTGTACCTGGTGCAGCGGGGGGCCTTCCTGGGGCGCCACGGCGGCCGGTTGGCAGGGGTGGGCCGGGGACAGGTATGTCTCAAGCTGGGCCGACCCGGACCCCTCGATGCCGGGCGACTGAGCATGACCATCGAGCAGGACGGCGACGCGGGGGAGGGGAGCCGGCGCTGAGCGGCCTCGTTCCCGGGTGGGAGATCAAGGGATGGTCCAATAGGTTGCATCCGTTCCCGGGGACGGCTACACTCCCGCTGTTCATGGGCGACGAGGAGAAGAAAAGCAGGCGCGATTTTCTGCAGCGAGCATCGCTGCTGGTGGCCGGCGGTTGCGGGGCCCTGGCCGCGGTGGAAGTGGTTGTGGCCAGCTTGCCGCCGGCGGCCGCGCGCCGGGATTACTTTTCCGTGGGGCACCTGGCCGACTTCCGGCACGGCACGCTGACCTTCCTGCCGCAGCCGGAGGTGTTCGTGCTGTGCGATGATCGTGGCCTGGGAGCCTTTTCGGCCCGTTGTACCCACCTGGGTTGCACCGTGCGCCGTAGCTCCCAGGGCTTCCAGTGCCCCTGTCACGGGGCCCGCTACGACGAGCAGGGAAGGCTGCTGGCCGGTCCGGCCACCCGCGATCTCGACTGGTTCGCACTGCACATCGATGCCGACGGCGGCGTCTGGCTGGACCGGCGCCGCCGGGTGCCGGCCGGCACCATGATCCTGCCGGAGTTGCCCGGGGTAAAGCAGTCGTGAAAAGGGCGGGCCCACAGGCGGGGTTGTTCTTCCACCTGCACCCGGCGCGGGTGGCCGCTTCGTCCCTGCGCCCGACCGCCACCCTGGGGCTGGGGATTCTGTCGGCGGTGCTGTTTGCCCTGCTGGCCCTGAGCGGCACCCTGCTGACCCTGTATTACCTGCCCACCACCAGCCAGGCCTACGGCTCCATGCTCGATATCCAGTACCTGGTGCCCCTGGGCGGTTTCCTGCGCACCGTCCATCGCTGGGCCGCCCACCTGATGGTGGTCACGGTGGCCCTGCACCTGTTGCGGGTGGTGGCCTGTGCCGCCTACCGGGGCCGCGCTCGCAACTGGTTCATCGGTCTGGGGCTGGGGGCCAGCACCCTGCTGCTGGCCTTCACCGGCTACCTGTTGCCCTGGGACGGGCGCGCCTACTGGGCGGTGCGGGTCAGCACCGGCATGCTGGACAACCTGCCCCTGGCCGGGGGCCTGCTGCGCGGCCTGCTGCTGGGCGGCGACAGCGTCGGGGCAGCCACCCTGGTACGCTTCTACGCGGCGCACGTGTTCTTCCTGCCGCTGCTGCTGTTGCTGCTGTTCGTCTGGCACCTGTGGCGCCTGCGTCGCGACGGGGGATTGGCACGTCCCGGCGAGCCGGAACAACTGCTGCCTGCCCGTCCCCACCTGCTGGTGCGCGAGGCCGCCCTGGCGCTGGCTGCCTGTGCCGTCGTGGCCAGCGCTGCCTGGCTGTGGCCGGTGGAACTGGGCGCGGTAATCGACACCGTGCGCCCGGCCGACCCCGAGAAGGCCCCCTGGTATTTCCTGGGGGTGCAGGAGATGGTGAGTCACTCCACCCTGTGGGGAGCCCTGCTGGTTCCCGGCCTGCTGACGGTGTTCCTGGCGGCATTGCCCTTCGCCGACGGCGCCGGCCGGTATACCGGGGTGTGGTGGGGCGCCGGACGCCGGCGGAGCCTCCTGGCGGCGGTGGCGCTGCTGGCGCTGCTGGTCATGGCCACCTGCCTGTGGCTGGAATGGCGGCAGTTGCGGCCCGCCGGAATTCATCCCAGCGCCGTAATGACGATACTGGCCCTGCTGGCGGGAGTGGCCGGCTGGTTGCTCGCACGTTCGCGGCGGGCGGCCCTGCTGGCGTTTTTCGTGGTCATGGTGGTGGCACTGGGCGGTTTCACCCTGGCCGGCTGGTGGCGGGGCAGTGGCTGGCGGCTGCTGTTGCCCTGGGCCGGGTAAGCAGGTGATTGTCGCCCTGGCGACAGGGAGCGTAACTTGCAGGATGCCGGAAAAAACACCCGTCGCTGGTACTGGTTGCTGCTGCTGCTGGCGACCTGGCTGCTGGTGGTATTGCTGGCGGTAGGCTGGCGCGAGCTGCACCCCCAGTGGCGAACGTTGCAGCGGCGTGCTGCCGCCGGTCGCCAGGATGCTCCCTGGCTGGGAATGATCTTTTCCGAACCCGACTGTTCGGGTGATGGCAATCGTTGTCGCACCTGCCATTTCCCCGGTCAGGAACATCCCGCCGCCATGCGCTCCCACCTGGACAACCAGAGCGGTTGCAGTCATTGCCACGGAGGGACGGGACGAGCCCTGGTCATACCGGCCGCCCACTCCCTGCCCGGCACCCGGCTGGTCGATCCGCTCATGTACCAGCCCTTCGTCCAGGCATCCTGCGCCGGCTGCCACCTGCCCGGAGAGAAACCCGGCAGCGAGCGGCTGGCACGCGGGGCCATGTTGTTTCTGCGCCTGGGATGTTCCCTCTGCCATCCACTGGGAACCGGTGGCCGCGGTGGCTTCGACTTCGGGCCCGACCTCTCCACCATGGGACGCCGCAGCACGGAAGAGTTGCGAACAGCGATCATCGACCCCCGGCGTGACTTCGCCGCTTCCACCATGCCCTCGTTCGCCACCAGCTTCACCACCCACCCGGAGCAACTGGATGACCTGCTGGTGTTCCTGCTCAGCCTGAGTCTGCCACCGCTGGACCCCGGCGGAGATGGCTGGTGTCGTAGCCGTGCCGGTCGCTGGCAGGGCCTGGTGGAGCAACATTGCTCGGCCTGTCACAACCTGGCGGGCCGGCGTGCCGGGGGCACCTTCCGCCACCGCTGCAGCTACCTGCTCGAGCGCGGCGCGGAGTTGAACTGTTCTCGCTGCCACCGGCAGGCCAGCAGTGCCGATTCCGACGACGACTGTCCCCTGCTGGAGCAGCATCGCCGCAACTGCGTGGTATGCCACCGGCAGGCACGGGGAGAAAGATCATGAAGAACGACCCTCCTTCCCCTGGCAGCCGTTTTTCCCGGCGAACCATGCTGGGGGGAACCCTGGCGGCCGGCTTGGTGGCGCCACGGCTGGCCGGGGCGCTGGCGGCGAGCGGGCCAATGGGCCCGGCCGGACCGTTGGCTGCCGACCTGGCCGAGCCCCTGGCCGCCGCCGCCGAGCGGGTGCTGCCGGGGGTGGTGGGGGCGGGGTTTGTCGACTACATGAACTTCTGGCTCTCCCGCCCGCCGCTGGATCGCGCCGCCGACTGGCGGCCGTTGCTCAAGGCCGGCGCCGTGCATCTGGATCGCCTGGCCCGCCGGCGTCATGGCCAGAGTTTTGCCTCCTGCACACCTGCCCAGCAGGACGCCATCCTGACGGCCTTCCAGCAGGGGAAGGTGACCTCGCGCCGCTTTCGGGGCAACGTGTTCTTCCAGCGCCTGGTAATGCTGGTCATCGAATCCTTCCTGTCCGATCCCCGTTACGGTGGCAACCGCGACGGGGTTGGTTTTGCCTTCATCGGCCGCGAACAGCATTGCTGGTGGGCGCCACGCCGGTTGGAGGTGGAGACCGATGAGCCTCGGCCGGGCGGGCGGAAAGGTACGGGCCGCTGACATGGCCAGGAAGCAGAAGGTCGACGTGGTGGTGGTGGGCAGCGGCGCCGGCGGTGCACCGGTGGCCCTGGAACTGGCCCGGGCCGGGGCCCGGGTGGTGGTGCTGGAACGTGGTCCCTGGTACGCCCCGCGCGACTTCACCCATGACGAGGTGGCCATCTGCCGGCGCAATTTCTTCGTGCCCTATCCCTACCCGCAGCAGCACCCGCACACCATCAGGAAGCGTGGCCGCCAGCGTGCCCACCTCACCACCGAGGGCTGGGTGGGGGTGTGCGTGGGGGGCGGCACCGTGCATATGAGCGGTTTTACCTACCGCTTCCACCCGGAGGACTTCGAACTGGCCAGTCGCAGCGGGGGCATATCCGGTTCCACCGTTGTCGACTGGCCCATCTCCTATGAACAATTGGCGCCATTCTACGACCGGGCCGAGGCCCTGATCGGGGTATCCGGCCAGGCCGGTACAAACCCTTTCGAACCACCCCGCCGGCCTTATCCATTGCCGCCACTGCCTCCCAATCCCACCGCCCGGCTGGTGGAACAAGCCGCGTCCAGCCTGGGAATGCACGCCTTTCCCACTGCCCGGGCCATCGTCTCCCGCCCCTACGGGGGACGTCCCCCCTGCAACCTGTGCGGCTTTTGCGGGGAGTACGGCTGCGAGAACGGCTCCAAGTCCTCGGTGCTGGCCAGCCTGCTGCCGGCCGCCGAGGCCACCGGCCGGGTGCGCATCATGCCCGGCTGCATGGTGCGGCGGGTACGGGCCGACGACCGGGACCGGGTCCAGGGGGTGGAGTACATCGATCCCGACGGAAAGGTGCGCTTCCTGGGTGCCCGGGTGGTGGTGCTGGCGGCCACCGCCATCGAGACCGCCCGCCTGCTGTTGCTGTCGAAAGCGGGGCGTTTCCCCGACGGCCTGGCCAACCGTACCGGGCTGGTGGGGCGCAACCTGACATTTTCCACCTTCGGCAAGGGCACCGCCATCTTCGAGCGCGGCCGCCTGGTGGAGAAATTGGGAAAGGCGGTGGAAAGACTCCCCTTCCTGCTGCGCTCGGTACAGGACGACTACTGGAACGAGAAAAACGGCCTGGCCCTGCCCAAGGGGGGAACCTACAATTTCCTGCTGCACCATCCCAACGCCATCAACGCCGGGGTGCGCCTGGCCATGGACAGCAAGTGGGCCCTGTGGGGGGAGAAACTCAAGCAGAGGATCCACCGCTACTTCCACGAGGAGTTGTGGGTGGAGTTCGAGGTGTTCGGAGAATTCCTGCCCCACCCGGGTTGCTACGTCGATCTCGATCCCCGGGTGGTCGACGGCTTCGGCCTGCCGGTGGCCCGGATAACCATGGATCACCACCCCCTGGCCGACGAACTCAATCGGTTCTGCACCCGCCGCGGCCTGGACATTCTCGAGGCCATGCGACCGGCCCCCCTCTCGGTGAAGCCCTGGACCTGGGCCGGTACCACCTATCACCTGCAGCACGGCACCTGCCGTTTCGGTTCCAATCCGGAGGAATCGGTCTTGGACGTAAACTGCCAGGCCCACGAGGTAGCCAACCTCTACGTGACCGACGGCTCTTTCATGCCCACCTCCGGGGCGGTGCCGGCCACCCCCACCATCCTGGCCAACTCCCTCCGGGTGGCCCGACACCTGGCAGGGCGGTTCCGCCGGGGAGAGATTCCCCGCTGATTGTGGACTCCAGACCACGGATCTATGCCTGGGAGGCACCGGGCGGGGACAGTAATCAACACTTTAACCAGCTGATATCTAGTGGTTTTACAGTTTTTCCCGGCATAGGGGGTTCTTCGTGGGACATCATGGCCGGCGATTGTGGGGACTTGAGTCCACACTCCCGGTAGGCATCGGTTTTCCCTCGGTGTCGACATCTGCCTGAAATATAATGACAAACTATCACTCTTCAGCGGAAGGCCAATGTGGCCCGAATCTTGTATGTAAATAATGGTGAGATGAGCGCCACTGCTAACAAGCTGATTTCCAGAGTTAAAACCGAGGAAAGGAGAGGAACCATGAAAAAGGTACTGTTCGTGATGATGGTGGCCGTGGTGGCCGTGTTCGTGGCTGGTCCGGCGATGGCCCAGGCTCCCGGCGAGTGCACCGGCGGTCTCTGCGGTACCCCCGACGAGTCGGGCGGCGGCTGCGGTTGCGGCTGCGGTTCGATTCTCATCGCCAACACCGATCTCGGCGACACCTACCAGTACGCCGACGACTTCGACGAGGATGGCATCGAAGACGACTTCGACAACTGCCCCTTCGTGCCCAACCGCGACCAGGCCGACAGCGACGGTGACGGCGTGGGCACCGCCTGCGACAACTGCGCCGACGTGGCCAACGAGTTCCAGCTGGATGCCGACGGCGACCTGCGGGGCGACGACTGCGACCCGGACATCGACGGCGACGGCGTGGAAAACATCAACGACAACTGCCCCTACGTTCCCAACCTGAGCCAGGTCAACACCGATGCCGACCAGTACGGTGATGCCTGCGACGAGGACATCGACGAGGACGGCATTCTCAACATCGACGACAACTGCCCCTTCGTGGCCAACCCGCAGCAGCTGGACACCGACCCCGACCAGTTCGGCGATGCCTGCGACAGCGACCTCGACAACGACGGCGTGCAGGACTTCGTGGACAACTGCCCCGAGCTGAGCAACCCCGACCAGGCCAACGCCGACGGCGACCTCATGGGCGATGCCTGCGATGCCGATGACGACGACGATGGCATCCTCGACACCGTCGACAACTGCCCGCTGGTAATCAACGACGACCAGCGCGACGAGGACCGTGACGGTGCCGGCGACGTCTGCGACTCGAGCTTCTGCTACGTGGTCGACAGCATGGGTTCCTGCCTGGATCCCACCAGCGCCTTCACCGTGTACGCCGGCATGGACCGCGCCGTGCAGACCGGCGAGACGGTGCCCCTGATGATGTGGGCCAACCGCAAGAACCGCGCCGTCCAGTACGAGTGGACGATCGTCGAGCGGCCGGCGGGTTCCAGCGCCACCATCCACCACCCCCGTGGTTCGGCCACCCTGTCGACGCCCTACAACTACCACTACAAGGCGGGCCGGCGGGTGGAGTTCACCCCGGACGTGGCCGGCACCTACCGCATCAAGCTGACCGCCAAGCTGGTGTTCGCCGACGACCTGTACCCGGAAAAGAACCTGGCCTCCACCGAGGTGGCGCTGACCGCCGAGGGTGATAGCCAGGCCGGTGGCTGCTCCACCTCCGGCAATGCCGGCGGCCTGGGGCTGCTGGGCCTGCTGCTGGGCCTGGCGCTGCTGAGACGTAGGTCGTAACCCGAAGCCCTGTACGGGCTTCCTTTCCCTATCCAACTGCCGGGCCGCTTGGGCGGCCCGGCAGCTTTTCGTGGTGGTTTTACCGACAGCCTGCAGCGAACATTCCTCCTGTGAAGAGGTGCCATTTCCGGTGCCGAATTCCTTGACTAGCGAACCAGCCACGTATACAATTCCTGCCTTGTGAAAACCCAAAAGGAAACAAGGGTGTTTGCTCAACCCGGACGGTCTCTGCAAACTGCCCGGGTTGCTTGCGCGAGGGTTGGGCAGAAAACCGGAGGTTGCGGGTCTCGGCAGGGACGACAACCTCACAATCGCTGATGGGAGAGACAGGCAATGGGCTTTCTGGAACAATTCAATCCCTTTTCTCGTTCCGGTATCTGGATGTTTCTGATCCTCATGGTGTCGGTCTACATCGTGACCATCGTGGTGGAGCGGGCCTACGCCCTGTGGTTCCGGTTCAAGATAGATGCCAGCCAGATCCTGAGTCGTATCATTTCCTTCGTCGACTCCAACAACTACAGCCGTGCCATCGAGGTGTGCAACAGCCGGCAGAACCACCCCATGTGCATGGTCTTGAAGTCTGGTCTGCTCAAGGCCAACCGCAGTGACGTGGAAATACGCCGCGCCATCGAACAGGCCACCATGAAGGTGGCGCCCCAGATACAGAAACGCACACCCTACCTGGCCACACTGGCCAACGTGGCCACCTTGCTGGGGTTGCTGGGTACCATATTCGGCCTGATCATGGCTTTCGAGGGCGTGGAAATGGCCTCGGCCGCCAAGAAGCAGGAGGTTCTGGCCCGTGGTATCTCCCTGGCCATGAACACCACTGCCTTCGGGCTCATCGTGGCCATTCCCACGACCATCGCCCATGCCGTGCTCTCGGCTCGCCAAAACAGCCTGTTGGACACCATCGAGGACAGCGCCATGACCCTGTTCAACCACCTGTCGGCCAAGAACCGCATGGGAACCATGAAGAGATAAAGCTGTCCAAGGCATTGTCAGGAGCGGAGCGAGGCGCCAGATGCCAGGCATACGGGAAAGCGAAAAACCTGTCGACCTGAACATGGTTCCCATCATGAACCTGTTTCTGGCCATGATTCCCTTTCTGCTCATGTGCGCCGCCTTCTTCCAGGTATCGGTCATCAATGCCTCGGTGCCGGCGTTGAGCGAGGGTGGTGACCAGGACCAGGAACCCAAGAAGGAGCTGAAGAAGGTAACCCTCAACGTGCAGATCGGGACCAATGGCTTCACCATCTCGGCCAGTGGCGACCAATCCGAGGATGAGTTGAAGAAGATCGGCGGCACCATTCCCAAGAAGAACAACCAGTACGACTTCGACAAGTTGGCCGAGCGCATCAAGGCCATTCACGATCACTATCCCAAGAGCGACACCGTCATTCTCCTGCCCGGTAAAGACACCCTCTACGACACCCTGGTCAAGACCATGGACGCCACTCGCGAACGCATTCTCGACAAACGGCTCGATACCCGCGAGCACCTGTTCACCAATGCCGTGGTGTCGTCGATCCTCTAGGCGAGGACGGGGACGAGACATGTTTGCCAAGAAAAAGCGCCGCCAGCACGAGCAGCTGAACCTGAACCTGACCTCGATGATGGACATGTTCACCATCATCCTGGTGTTTCTTATCTTCAGCTTTTCCTCTCAGGATCAGAACCTGAAACTGGATCCGGACCTGACCCTGCCGGAATCTACCGCAGCCATCGAGTTCAAATGGGCCATCAACGTCAACCTGACTCCCACCGAGTTGCGGGTGGAGCAGAATACCATCGCCAAGGTCAAGAAGGGCAAGTTCGCCAACGTCAAGGTGGACACCGATAAGAAACGCATCATTCCGCTTTTCAACCTGCTCAAGAAGTTCAAGGACATCGAGAGCCGGGAAAAGGTCAATCCCACAGGTGACGAGACGGTGATTGCCTTCCAGGCGGACAAGAACCTGCCCTTCGAGGCCATAGACCTGGTCATGAAAACGGCTGCCCAGGCTGGTTATCCCAACTTTCGTTTCGTGGTGCTGAAAAAATGAGTACCGCGCGACAACTGGCAGCTGCTGGTGTTGGATAGTGCAGGCGAGACTGGTCCCGACCCCGGACGGAAACGCTTGCGCGGGCAGTCTTGAAGGAGGTTGGCATGTCACGCCGGCTATTGATGATGGCCCTGGTGTTGTTGTGGCCCCTGGCTGGCTGGGCCGAGGTGGCGGCGCTGGCTGAGCGGTCGGTCCCGGTGTCGTTGTCCGGCGAGCGGGAGTCCAACCTGCTGGCCCGTCGGCGTCGGCGCAGGCCGCGGCGTCGCAAGCCACGCCGGACCAAGCCGGCCGCCCCGCCGGCCGCGACGCCCGCTCCAGCCCCCGGCCCCAATACCCAGCCGCTGGGTCGGGTGGGAGGTACCACGCGTATCGAGTTCGAGGGGCAGCTGATCAAGGGCCAGACCACCAAGGCCGGAGAGGTGCAGGTGCTGGAGCGCAGGGACACCGAACTCAAGAGCATGGTCAAGAGGCGCACCAGTTTCCGACAGGAGATCATCCACACCGTGTTCCCGGACTTCAAGAAATAAGGGTGAAGAGATGGCTCGACAACCGGCAATCCAGGGTCCCACCGTCCTGCAGGTGTTCATCTTCCGCGAGGGTAGATTCTGGGGCACTGAGTGCTTCTCGCAGCCGGCAGTGGTGATCGGTCGCAGTCCCGACTGCGACTTGCAGCTCGACGACGACATCACTTCCCGCAATCATGCGCAGATCAGTGTCACCGCCGACGGGCTGGTACTCGAGGACCTGGGCAGTTCCAACGGTACCTTCGTCAACGGGGAGGCGGTGGAACGTTGTTTCGTGGAGAGCCGCGACGAGATCAGCATAGGTTCCTTCGCCTTGAAGGTGAAGTTGCTGTCCAAGTCCAAGCCGGCGGGCCGGTTCCGTGACGAGACGCGTATTCTCGATCGCGGCGTCGTGCGCGAGGACCTCACCGAGGTAGTGCAGCCCGAACAGGTGGATGCCGACATGGTGGTGGGTGAGGGCGAGGCGGAGGCGGAAATCGAAGCGCCCACGCGGGCCGAGCCACCTCCCGAACCGGTACGCCCGGTTCGCGAGGTTGACGCCGGGCGCCAGGCCATAGCCGATGCCCTGCGCGAGGAACTGGACGCCTTCGATTCCTTCGATGTTCCCAGTACCGAGAAGCTGCAGGTCCCGGATGAGGTGGTGGCCGAACCAGAGGCACCGGCGGTACCCGACGAGTTCGAGGCCCACACCCAGGTGGAGCCGGCTCCGGCTGGTCGCACCGGCTTGCAGGAAGAGGTGGATCGCTCCACCCGCTGGCTTACCCCCGAACCCGAGGAGGGGCCATCCCTGGAACTGGAGAGTTCTTCCCGGCCCGCCCAGCCGGGTGTGGCCGCCGGCGCGGAATCCCTGGTGGCGCAACCGGAACCTGCTTCCACCATCCAGGTCTCCGATGAACTGTTGCAGGGCGAAGAGCCCGAACCTGCTCTTCCCGAGGGGGCCTGGGAGGATTACCAGGAGGAAGTCGACGACGAGGACGAGGAAAGTGTTCCCCGTGATTTCGTGGAACCGTTTTCCCTGCTGAACAACCTCATTCGCGAGAACTTCGCCGAGCCCCAGGTGCCCACAGAGCCCCTGCCGGTGCTGGAGGTGATCGGCTACACTCCCCAGGAAAAACAAGTGATGTTGTACGACCAGGTGGCTCGTGGCAAACGCTACCGTATCGGGGCCAGCCGCTTCCGCCTGTTGCGGTTCGACGACCAGGCGTCGTGTACCATCAATTTCACCGACGATTTTTCCGGCGGGGTGATAACCGGCGGGCAGACCGTGTCGGTCGACGACCTGAAGACTTCAACCAACCTGGTGGGTACCCGCAAGGGGCGCAAGATCTACCGCTACAAGCTGATGAAGGGTGATTACGGCAACCTCATCACCGGCGGACAGGGTTGGTTCATACGTTTCGTAAACCCGCCCCGCTTGCCTCCCCCCAAGAGTTCCTTGAAACTCAATCCCACCACCCTCAAGATATTCGGCTCGTCGTTTCTGGCCCATGTCATCCTCATCGTGGCCATGAGCTTCTTTTCCAAGCCGGTGGAGGCGGGCAGCGATGCCGACATAGATCGTTTTGCCAAGGTGGCCATGAAGGACATCCAGGCCGAGGTTCCCGAACCGGAAGCGGAAGTGCCACTCGACGAATTGCCCAAGCCCGAGGAACAGAAGACCGAGGAGCAGAAGCCCGAGGAGAAGAAGCCCGAGGAAGAGAAGAAACCCGAGAAGAAGGTCAAGCCCAAGAAGACGCGCCGGCGCAGCAAAAAGAAGGGTAGCGGCGGCGGTGGCGGTGGTGGTGGTGGCGGCGGAGTGGGTATGATGGCTGCCCTGGGCAACCTCAACAAGAATCGTCCTTCCTCCAATATCGTGGCGGCCGTGTCCAACCTGGATGCCGTACGCGTGCCCGGGGCTCGTTCCCGCTACAAGGTTTCGGGTATCGTCACCAAGTTGCCCACTTCCAGCGTGGTGGTGTCGCGGGGGCGGGGAGTCGGCGTCAAGGCCGGCATCGACCTGCTACGCGGCGGCAAGGGTCGGGGTGGTCGGGCCGGTATCGGTCCCGGGGCCCTCGGTGGCGGCAAGTCGGGCCGGCGCGGAGTGGGCGGCGTGGTTTTCAAGGCCCCCAAGCGACGCATGAAGGTTCGCGGGCACTTGAGCCGGGAGGCCATCGCCAAGGTGGTACGCAAGCACCTGCGGGAAATCCAGTACTGTTACGAGAAGAACCTGCTGCTCAACCCCAACCTGCAGGGCAAGGTAATCATGGAATGGACCATCACCCTGTCGGGCTCGGTTTCCGTGGTCAAGACCAAGAAGAACACCATGGCCACTCCCACGGTGGCCATGTGTATCGGGGCCAAGATCAGGGGTTGGAAGTTCCCCCGGCCCAAGGGCGGGATCGTGGTGGTGACCTATCCCTTTATCTTCAACTCCATCGGGTTCTAGGCAATGGTCCCTGGGGAGGAGACACCATGCATTTGACAGGGCGTGGAGCACCTGGAGGAATGGCCCGGCCGTCGCGCCGGGCGGCTTTGCTTGTGGGTATTCTGCTGCTGGCGATGGCGGGAATGGTCCGGGCCCAGGATGAAGACATCGACCAGGGTAAAGTGTACGCCATTCAACCGCGCAACTACCGCATGAGCCATGAGTTCTCGGTGGCTGCGGCCTTCCTGCCACTGGACGCTTTCTACAAGTTCTTCGCCATCAGCGGTCACTACGTGTTGCATTTCAATGAACTGTGGGCCTGGGAGGCGGTGCACCTGTCGTTCAGCAAGTACCTGGATATTGACACCGGTCTCAAGAAGCAGATGATGGACGACTGGGATGTCAGTCCCACCGACACGCCCAAGATCGACTATTTCCTGGATACCAACCTGATGGTGAAACCTCTCTACGGCAAGATGGCCCTGTTCGACTCCTGGGTGGTGTACATGCAGTCGTACTTCATCCTGGGACTGGGGGCGGTCAAGTACGAGACCGCCTGGTTTCCCACCATCGACGTCGGTGCTGGATTACGGGTCTTTCTCAACAATACCCTCTCGCTGCGGCTGGAAGTCCGCGACTACGTGACCATCGGTGAGGGGGGAGTGGACAACGCCCTATACTTCGGTCTGGCCTTCTGCTACAACGCCTTTGCCGAGGAAAAGACCGTCGCCCGGCAACCGGGGAGGTAAGACAGCATGCGCACTTGCACACGCAGGAACGGGACGGCATGGGGGATGCTGGCGCTGGTGGCTTGCCTGGGCGGACTGCCGCTCAGGAGCCAGGCCGGTGAAGCCGGGGCCTGGAGCAGTGAGCGCTACGGTCCCATCCAACGGCGTCTGTTCGACCTGGGACACGAGTTGTCCCTGGGGTTTTCCTACCTGCCGCTCGACGCCTACTACAAGGGTTACGGTGCCCAGATCGCCTATACGATTCACTTCAACCACGTCTGGGCGCTGGAACTGTTCCGGGTGGGTTTTTCCTACAATGTCGATTCCGCCCTCAAGACCAAGCTCATCGACCAGATTCCCGACATCTCCCCCGGCGAGTTCCCCGCCGTGGAATTGTGGGAAAACACCAACCTCCTGCTCAAGTTCTTCTACGGCAAGCAATCCTTCCTCAACGGAACGGTGCTGCATTTCGAACTCTATGCCACGGCCGGGGCTTCCTTCTTCTACCGGAATTCCTATCCCCTGTGGAAGGGGGACATGAAGAACGCCCACTACGAGTTCGGCGTCAATGGCGGCTTCGGGGCTCGCATCTGGTTCAGCCCCCGCTGGTCGGTACGGCTGGATCTTCGTGATAACGTCCTGTTGATTACCTTCAACCAGGGCAAGTTCCCCTTGAAGAACGTGGCCATGATCGGCCTGACCTTCGCGGTGAACCTCTAGGAGGTGTGGGGCATGGCTGGCGAATACTCGAGGTCGAAGTGTGGCTGGCAAGCACTGTGGCTGGCCGTGCTGGCGCTGGTGGTTGCCCGGGGTGGGCCGGTGGCTGCCCAGCAAGAGGATGCTCCTCCCCCGGCACCACCGGCCGGTTCGCAATCCGGAGACCAGCAGCAGCCGCAAGGCCTGAGCGAGGAGGAACTCAAGGAACTCGAGGGAGTGGTTGCCGAGGAAGAGGCCAAGGTCGGTCCGGAGGTCTTCGACGAGGGTGTCAAGGCCTTCTACGACGGCGACTACGCCTTTGCCTGCCGGCGACTGTGGGACTACATGTCCGGAAACCCCCCCGGGGCCAAGAACTACGGCTATGCCGAGTTCTTCCTGGCCGGGGCCCTGGAGCACCTGGATTTCAGTCACGCCGCCATCGAGTACTACTACAACGTGGCCAAGAACCGCACCAAGCCCGAACTGTTGCCCGATGCCCTGGAAGCCATCGAGAGGATCACCCGCAGCCACCCCTTCGACGAGGACCTGGTCCTGAAGGATTTGCTTTACGACACTCCCTTCGGTTTCATTCGCCCGGATCTGCGTGACTTCGTGGAGTACTACCAGGGGTTGATGGACTATCGCAATGGTTTCATCCGCTGGGGCGAGAAACACTTCAGCAGGCTCAAGGAGGGTTCCTACTACGAGTACAAGGCCCGCTACGTTCGCGCGGTGTACGAACTGGTACGCTATAATCTGGACGGGGCGCTCAAGATATTCAAGGGCATTCTCGATTCCGACATCTCGCAGATCGAACAGGCCGATGTCATAAACAACACCCGCCAGAGCATGGCGCGCATCCTCTTCGAGCAGAAGAAGTTCACCGAGGCATACCAGATGTACGAGAGCATCGATTCCCCCATCGAGAAGCAGGCCTCGGTGTTCATGGAAGAAGCCTGGACCATGTACTACCAGAAAGACTACCAGCGGGCCATGGGCCTGCTCTACGCCCTGGAGGCCCCGGCCTTCTTCCGCTACTTCAACCCCGAAAAGTATCTGGTCAAGTCTTTGATCTACAAGAATCTCTGTCACTACAACGTGGCCAAGGACGCGGTGGAGGAGTTTCGCCAGCATTACGGTGACGCCGTGGCAGCCATCTACGACCGTGTCGATCTCGACAAGAACGACATTCTCATGGATGCCGCCCTGCAGGATTCCACCCTGGAGCGCATGAGTAGATTCTCACGCCTGCTGGATACCGAGATGGGACACCTGGAAGATTTCGGGGCGGCCTGGGAGGAAAACGGCCTGCTGGCCCATCTGCAACGCATCTACGATCTCAAGCTCAAGTACATCAATCGTAAACTGAAGAACCGCCTGGACGAGACCTTGCGCCGGGTGGCCGAGCGCTTGCTTGATTTCGAGGAGCAGATGAACCTGCTCGAGTACGAGATCGGCCTGGCCATCTACAAGCGCATCAAGGGCGCTCCCACCAGCAAGGAAGAAAAGCGGCAATCGATTCCCTCGGCGGGGCCCATGGTCTACTACGAGTTCGATGGCGAGTTCTGGAACGACGAGTTGCACGATTTCCGCTTCTTCATCGAAGATCGCTGTTTCGGCGAGGAACGCTGGGAGTAACAACATGGCAGCGGCAATGCTTGCAGGCACAAGACGGACACCGGCGCGCCTGGGCCTGGTGCTGGGCCTGGTGCTGGCAGCTGTTTTCCTGGCCGGCTTTTCTCTCACCGACGAGGCCGAGGAAAAGGCCGAGTTCGTGGAGGGGTTGAAGCGCGACATCATCAAGGTGGACCACTCCATCGAGGTCACCAAGGAGCTGATCAAGAAGTCCAAGACCGCTCCTTATCTGCCGGATATCATTTTCCGCCTGGCCGAGCTCTACGTGGAGAAATCCCGCCTGGTCTATTACCTGGAGGTGGAGACCAAGGGTGCCGAGCAGGCGGTTTCCTCTCCCGAGGCCAAGTTGCTGAAGAACGAGGCTATCCAGACCTATCGAGACCTGATGCACCGCTTTCCCGACTACCGTTACAACGACAAGGTACTGTTCTTCCTGGGCCACGAGTACCACGAGCTGGGCATGCACGAGGAGATGCTCGATGCCTACAAGAAGCTGGTGGAGGATTATCCCAAGAGCACCCTGTTGCTGGAGTCTCTGTATATCGTCGGTGACTACTATTTCAACCGTGACAAGCTGGTCGAGGCCGAGGAGTGGTACAAGAAAATCCTCAAGTACCGTGAATCTCCCATGCATGACATGGCACGCTACAAGCTGGCCTGGATCGCCATCAACAAGGCCAAGAACGAGGACAGCAAGAAGTTCTGGAGAGATGCCCTGAAACTGTTCGAGCAGGTGGCCACTTCCAGCAACAGCCCCGACGAGGGAATCTCCGTCGACACCCACAAGATGGTCAATATCCGCCTGGAGGCCATCAACGGCATCGTTTTCTGCTACACCGAGGTCTACACCGCCAAGAATGCCCTGGAGTATTTCCGCAAGCTGGCCAATTCCAAGCAGATCTACATCCATGCCCTGGAAAAGCTGGCCAATCGTTACTTCATCAAGGAGCAGTTCGATAACGCCGCTCTCATCTACCGGCGCATCATCGATCTCTCCAATGACGTGGAAAAAAACCTGGAATATGCCCAGCGGGTCTACGATGCCGCCAGTTACACCAAGAACAAGGAAAGGGTGGACGAGGACGTGGCCTCCCTGGTAAAGGCGGCATCTCTCTACACCTATTCCTGGCGCATTCCCGAGGAAGAGAAGAAGAAACTGGAGAAGGAGTTCGAGGTATATGCCCGTGACATCGTCACCAAGCTGCACATGCTGGCCCAGAAGCGCAAGGAAAAACGCGCCTTCCGCATCGCCGCCCGCGCCTACAAGAACTACCTCAGCTTCTTCACCTATTCCGAGAAGCTGATGGAGATGAAGTACAACTACGCCGAGTCGTTGTACAACTCGCGCCAGTACCTGGAGGCCGGGCGGGCCTACGAGGACGTGGCCCGTACCATGAAGGAGAGCAAGGAGCGCAAGGATGCCCTCTATTCGGCCATCCAGGCCTACCAGATGGCCCTGGGAGAGGCCAAGTTCCTGAACAAGTTCGGCCTGGTCGAGACCCGCCAGGCGCTCAAGCAGCTGGGTGCCTATTTCGTGCGCAAGTATCCCAAGGACGAACACGTGCCCACCATCAAGTTCAACGTGGCGCGCATGTTCTACGAACAGGGCGAATACAAGCAGGCCATCGAGTCCTTCCTGGAGTACATCAAGCAGTACCCGGGGGACGCCAATGTCCCCGTGGCCGGACACCTGGTCCTGGATTGCTACAAGCAACTGGAGGATTTCCGGGGCTTGGCCAAGCAGGGCCGGGCCTTCGTCTCCGATCCCAACATCCGCAACCAGAAGTTCAAGCAGGAAGTGGCGGCCATCGTGGAATCGGCCGAGACCAGGGAAATCGACAAAAAGACCCTGGAAGTGAGCAAAGAGGGCAAGGATGCCGCCAGCGCCCTGCTGGATTATGCCTCGGAGGTGGACAAGACGCAGGCCGAAAACGTCATCTACCGTTCCTTCGTCATGGCCAAGGAAAAACGCAACATCGAACTGGCCTTCCGGGCGGGCGGGCAGTTGGCCAAGCAGTACCCCAAGTCCAAGTACCTGGTCGACGTCTACGCCACCCTGGGTAACTTCTCCGCCCAGATCTCCGACTTCGAGCGGGCGGCGGCCCTCTACGAGGATTTCTTCCAGCGTTTTCCCGATCGCTCGGAAGCCCGCCAGGCCCTGTCGGCGGCGGCCCGCTTCCACACCTATCTGGGCGAGCACGCCAAGGCCATCAAGGACTTCCGGTCCCTGTTGAAGAGAACCAGTGGACAGGAACGCGCCCAGCTACTGGTGGACATCGCCGATGCTTACGCCCAGATGAACGACTGGCGCATGGTCCTGAGCGCCGCGCGCGAGGCGGTGGGGGTGCTGTCGAGCAGCGTCAAGGGGCACCTGTTGCTGGGCAAGGCGTTGGAGAAGCTGGGCAAGAAGGACGCCGCCAAGCAGTCCTACATGATGGCCGCCAGCTCCGGCGGTCCGGACGACGCCGACCTGGCCTCGGAGGCCCAGTTCCGACTGGGAGAGATGGTCTTCAAGGATTACCGAGAGGTGCGTTTCGGGGCCGGTGAACCCGACCAGGTGGTGTTGCAGAAGAAGATGCAATACCTGCAGATGATGGAACAGATCTACGGCGGGGTAGTGCAGATGAAGAGCCCCGGCTGGGTCATCGCCTCACTGTTTCGTCTCTACCAGGCCTATGACAACTTTGCCGCCTTCCTGCAGAAGGCGCCCATCCCGCCGGATCTGAACGCCGAGCAGAAGAAGCAGTACCGGCAGATGCTGGGGGAGCAGGTAAAGGTACAGAGCCAGACCGCCAAGACCTACCTGGATACCTGTGTGAAGACGGTCCGGGAGAAGAAAGTCTTCGGCTCCTATGCCATGGCTTGCCTGACCAAGCAGGAACCCATGGAAAAGGTGAGCCGCAGTCGCTCGGGCGGAGGCCTGCAAGGCGAGGCGGTGGAGAAGATTCGCAGCAAGCTGCTCAAGAACCCCAACGACATTGCCGCCCTGGGTGACATGGCTCGCCTGGCCATTCGCCAGGGGGATCTGCATCTGGCCCGACTGGTTCTTTCCAAGGCCTACGAGATCAACGAGAATCACGCCGCCACCCTGGATCTGATGGGAGTGGTGGAGTGGAACCTGGGCGAGGAGCAGGATGCCTATGCCTACTTCCGCAAGGCCATCGACAATGACTCGCGCAACCTGGCGGCCCGGCTGAACATGGCCGCGTTGTTCTGGCGTTACCGTGACGAGGCCCGGGCCCGGGCCGTGCTCAAGCCGGTCCAGGCCCAGCTCCGTGGCGTGGACTTGTCGCGGGAGGACATCCACCCCGCCGTGCGGGAAGCGCTCAGTGCCATGCGCCTGCGCTGAGGAATGGAAACGGGACGACAGGAGGAGCACGAAACCATGAGAATATTCAGGAAGCTGCTGCTGGGCGTGTTGCTGTCGGTCTGGCTGGGGGCCGGTTGCGGGCACTCGCTGTCATATACCGTCGAGCCGGAGCTGCTGCAACGATTGCCCAAGAAGAGTCGCCGTTCGGTGTTCCAGGCTCGCACGGTGGTTACCATCGCCATCGATCGACTCAGTTCCATCCGCCGGCAGATAGACGGCACCAGACGTGATATCGATCGCATCAAGGAGCGGGTGGACAAGATCGAGAAGGAACTGGGCAACGCCGGCCCACGGGAAAGTCAGCGCCTGCGCGGCGAGATCGATGTCCTCGATGCTCGGCAGGAATACCTGGAGCACAAGATTGAATTCCTGGAAGAGAAGCTGGATGTGGCCGAAGATGAACTGCTGCTGGCCAAGGGCCAGTTCGAACTGGCCAAGGTGCGGCTGGTGAAGAAACACTCCATTGCTTTCGACGGCGATGAGGCCGACTTCGTCGAGCAGGTGGAGGACCTGCAGCAGAAAGTCAACGAACGGAGAAAGGATCTCGAGCGTGACGAGGCCGAGCTGAAACGCCAGGAACAGAAGTGGCTGGCGGTGAAAAAGAGGTTCTATTCCTCCATTGGCGAGTCTTCCAAGGGTTGGTGGACGGAGTGAGGGAGCGACACATGCGGCTGCTGGTAACGGCGACGATATTTTCCCTGTTCTTCATGCCACTGCCGCTGCGGGCGCAGTCGGGCAAGACCTCCCAGGTCAAGGGCAAGGGAGCTCGCCAGGAAGCGGTGCTGCGCCGGGAAGGCAAGCTCAAGAAGGATGCCTCCCTGCGAGAGGTTATCAGGGACTACCAGAAGCTGGTGCGCGAAAATCGTGGCGACAGCGAGGCCACTTTCACGCTGGCACTGGCCTATCATTCGCTAGGGGACTTCAAGCAGGCGGAAAAGTACTACCGGCGCACCATCAAGATCGATCCCGCCGAGGTCGATGCCCGGCTCAACCTGGGGGCATTGATACAGCGACAGGGCCGTTACGCCGAGGCGGTCAAGTGGTACAAGGAGACCATTGCCCAGCATCCCCGCCTGGTGGAGGCCTATTTCAACCTGGGCGTGGTTTACACCAAGATGGGGCGGTTGGGCATGGCCATGGCCGCCTACCGGGCGGCCACCGAGGTTTCTCCCGGGTTCGCCCTGGCCCATTTCCAGCTGGCCGAGTTGTTACACCGGCAGATGGACTTCAGTGGCGCCGAGCGGGCCTACCGGGCGGCCATCGAGGCCGAACCCCGCTTTGCCGATGCCTACAACAACCTGGCCAACCTCTTCTACGAGAGTGGCCGGGCGAAAAAGGCCGTGCCCCTCTATCGCAAGGCCATCAAGCTGCGCCCCGATGATCCGGAGTTTCGCTACAACCTGGCCCTGGCCTACTACAAGCTGGACAAGCTGGAGGAGGCCGAGGCCGCCTACCGCCAGGCCATAGACCTGGACGGCAAGTATGCCCAGGCCTGGAACAACCTGGGGGTGGTGCTGGGGCGCTTGAACAAGAACAAGGAGATGATCAAGGCCTACCAGAAGGCCTGCGAACTCGACAGCCGTTACACCGAGGCCCACTTCAACCTGGGGCTGGCCTACTTCAAGCAGGGGCGTTACGACGAGGCCATCCGCAAGTTCAACGAAGTGTTGCTGGTCAAGAAGGACTACGCCGACGCCCATGCCTTCCTGGGCGAGGCCTACCAGGCCAAGGGCAACACCGCTCAGGCCATGAGTCATTTCAAGCGGGCCATTGCCATCAATCCCGGCAAGGCCGAGTTCCGGGCCAAGATGGGCCTGGTCTACATCGAGGAGGGCAAGCTCGACGACGCCGAGAAGAGTTTCCAGGCGGCGCTGGCCATCAACCCCGAGGATGCCCTGGCCCGGGCCAAGCTGGGTCGAACCTACCTCAAGCAGGGCAAGAAGGACCAGGCGCTGGAACAGTTCGAGCAGGCGGTGTCGTTGGATAATTCACTCACCGAGGCACACCAGGCCCTGGCCGAACTGTACGCCGAGCGCAAGCAGTTCGACCGGGCCATCGAGCATGCCAAGGTGGTGGTGGAGCAGACTCCCGAACAGGCAGCGGCGCACCTGTTGCTGGGTGACCTGTACAAGCGGCGGGGCCTGCTCGACCTGGCCGCCGCGGAATACCAGCAGGTTCTCGACCGGGATGCCAAGAATGCCATGGCCTGTTACCGGCTGGGAGATGTCTACGGACAGCGTGCCAACCTGGACGAACAGATACGTTACTATCGCCGCGCCCTGAAGCTCGACACCAAGCTGGCCATGGCCCGCTGCGATCTGGGTATAGCCCTTTACAACAAGGGCAGGGTCGAGGACGCCCTGGTGGAGTTGCACAAGGCGGTTGCCAACCAGGCCGACCTGGCCAAGGCCTGGAACTACCTGGCGACAATCTATTTCGAAAAGGCCAAGGGTACCCGGGTACATCGTGCCAAGTACCTGGACAAGACCGTGCAGGCGCTGCAGAAGCTGGTAGCCCTGCGGCCGGAAGATGCCCGGGTGCGGCTGATGCTGGGCCGGGCCTGGCTGCTGGCCGGGAAGAAGAAACAGGCCCGCGACAGCTTCAAGAAGGCGGTGCAACTCGACTCCCACCTCGACGAGGCCAGGCGGGAACTGGGCAAGCTGAAGTAGGCCCCGCGGCGCGACTAGGCCACCCAGTCGACGGGGCCCTTGCCCTCGCGGATCACGTAAGGAAACTCGCCGGTCAGATCGATGACAGTGGAAGGTACGTTGGGCAGGGGGCCTCCGTCGATGACCAGGTCCAGTACCTTGCCCATCTTGCCGTTGATCTCCCGGGGATCGCAGATAGGGGGATCGCCGTGGAGATTGGCGCTGGTGCTGATGATGGGGTGCATAAGTTCGCGCACCAGGGCCAGGCAGATGGGGTTGTTGGGTACCCGGATGCCAACGGTGCGTCGCTTCGACATCATGATGCGGGGAACTTCCTTGGTGGCTTCCAGGATGAAGGTGTAGGGGCCGGGCAGGTGCTTTTTCATGATGCGGTAGGCATGGTCGGGGACCTGGGCGTAGCGACTTATATCCTTCAGATCGGAGCAGACGAAGCTCAGCGGCTTCTTGCGGCTGCGATCCTTGAGTTGGTAGATGCGCTCGATGCCCGACTTGGAGAAGATGTCGCAGCCGATGCCGTAGACGGTGTCGGTTGGGTAGGCAATGACGGCACCCTGGGCCAGCGACTCCACTACCCGACGGATCAACCTGGGTTGGGGGTGAACGGGATTTACCTCGATGATCATTGGTTCTGCTCCTCCGATTTTGCCGTTGCGCCCAAAACGAGCGGCGTATTTATGCACATTCTCCCGGGCATTGCAAGCCCCGGCCCACGATTTTTGAAACGCCCGGGCAGGCGGAAAAGTTCCCGGTCGGCGGGATTGTCTTTTTCTCCAGACTGGGGTATAAAAGATATTCAAAGGGCTGGAGTTAGTGATTGTTCATATAAATATCTTTAAAATGATCAAAATTAAGCTTAATTCTGTATCAATTTCTTGACAATTTTTTACGGCCGGTGCACACTCGGGATGTCGTGGCAAGAATGACCCTTCGCGTTGGTGCCAGCCGACGGGAGACAGGAGACGATGGATAGAAGGCGCAAAAACATCGTGGGAGTCAGGGAAAGAGAGCAGCGGACTGAAGACGTGGGTGCTCTGGAGGAGAAGAGGCGAGAGCCCAACAACGTGCGCAAGATTCGCGAGTCATTGCTGCTGAGCAAGGCCGAGCTGGCCCGCAAGGCGGGCCTGAGCGCCCTGACCATAGACCGGGTGGAATCTGGTCATAGCTGCCGCATGGACACCAAGCGCAAGATCATCCTGGCGCTGGGCATGCGGCTTTCGGACAAGGACAAGGTCTTCGGCTCCCGCGAGGAGACCGCAGACGATCCTGACCGGGACGGGTGAGGCATGAGTCCCGGATCGGACTGCAAGGACGGGTGACGCCCATGGCCAAGGCCAAGAACGTTGTCGGATTGGACATCGGCTCCAGCGCGGTCAAGCTGGTACAGCTGAAAGAGACCAAGCGCGGCTACCAGTTGCAGAACCTGGGGTTGTCTCCGCTGCCTCCGGAGGCCATCATCGATGGGGCCATGATGAACTCCACGGTCATCGTGTCCACCATTCGCGATCTGGTCCAGTCGCTGCGCATCAGGCACAAGGAAGTCGGCCTGGCCATCAGCGGCCACTCGGTGATCATCAAGAAGATTCCCCTGCCGGCCATGACCGAGGAGGAACTGGAAGAGTCCATCCAGTGGGAGGCCGAACAGTACATCCCCTTCGACATCAACGACGTGAACATCGACGTGCAGGTGCTCACCGCCGAACCCAGTGAACAGGGGCAGATGGACGTGCTTTTGGTGGCCGCCAAGAAAGATATGATCAACGATTACCTGGCGGTGGTGCAGGAGGCCGGGCTGACTCCAATGGTAGTCGACGTGGCCACCTTCTGCATCCAGAATGCCTTCGAGGTCAACTATGACATTCCCGGTGCCGATACCGTGGTGCTGATCAACATCGGTGCCTCGGTGATAAACATCGATGTCATGGCCGCGGGTACCTGGGCCTTTTCCCGGGACATCTCCATGGGGGGCAACATGTTCACCGAGGAGATCCAGAAGCAACTCAACGTCAGCCATGACGAGGCCGAGGCGCTCAAGCTGGGTGGCCATGCCAGTGCCGATGCCGAGTCGGTGGTGCCCCAGGAGGTGGAACGGGTCATTGCCGCCGTGGCCGAGAACATGGCCGGTGAGATTCAGCGTTCCCTGGACTTCTATGCCGCCACGGCAGCCGACAGCCAGATCAGCCGTATCTATCTCTGCGGGGGAACCTGTCGCCTGCCATCGCTGTACAAGATTATCGAGAACAAGGTCGGGGTACCGGTCGAGATCATGAACCCCTTCCGCAACATCGAGTTCGATCCCAAACGCTTCGACCCGGAGTACATTCGCCAGGTGGGTCCATCGGCGGCGGTGTCGGTGGGCCTGGCGGTGCGCTCACCGGACGACAAGTGAGGGTGCGGCCATGATTAGAATAAACTTACTGCCAATCAGAGCCGCCAAGAAGCGCGAGTACGTCAAGCAACAGCTGCTGTTGTTCGTGGTGCTGATCATCGGCACCCTGGTGGGCCTGTACTTGTGGTACGACATGGTGGAGGGCGAGATCACCTCCAAGAAGAAGGAGATCGAGCAGATCAAGGCCGACATCGCCCAGTACAACCAGGCCATCGGCCAGGTGGAAAAATACAAGAAGATGCAGGAGATGCTCACCCGCAAGCTACAGATCATCGATTCGCTGGAGAAAGGCAAGACCGGCCCGGTACGGGTGCTGGATCGCCTGAGTCAGATCATCCCCAAGCAAGTATGGCTGATCGAATGGCTGGAAAAGGGCAGCATGGTCCAGGTCACGGGAGAGGCCCTGACCATGGAGGACGTGGGTAACTTCATGCGGGTGCTGTCCACGGCGGAAGTGAGCAATGTCTCCGCCGGCAAGGCGGGCGAGGAAGCGGCCGGTGCCGGCGGCAAGAAGGAGAAAAAACCCGCTGGTGCCAAGAAGTACTTTACCAACATCCAGCTGGTCTCGATGGAGAAGGCGAAGGAAGACAAGTACAACCTGAATTACGTCAAGTTCGTGCTCACCATGCGCGTCCATTACGACATCTGAGAAGACGGACGCGAGGGAGAGATAGGCCATGGAGAAGTTTTACGCTGCCGTCCAGAAGCTGCCGCTGGTCCAGAAGGTGGCCTTCCTGGTGTTCGTCGTGGCCATGCTGATTGGCGGCCACTACTTCCTGATCTTCCAGGACCAGCAAGGCGAACTCAAGAAGCTGGACAGACAGATCAAGAAGCTCGATGACGAGCGGCAGGAGAAACAGGAAATCGCCGCCAACCTGTCCACCTTCACCAAGATGGTGGAGTTTCTCAAGCAGAAGCTGGCCGAGAAGAACAAGAATCTCCCTGAAAACACCAACATGGACCAACTGTTGAAGACCCTGAACGAGATTTCCCTGAAGTCCGACATTCGTATAGTCAAGTTCGTACCACTGAAAGAGGTCAGGCGAAATTTCTACGCCGAGATCCCCGTGGCCATGTCCCTGGAGGGAAATTATCACGAGGTGCTTACCTTCTTCGACTCCGTGGGCAAGGAAGATCGCATCATCAATATCACCAACATCACCATGAAGGATCCCAGCATGCAAAACGGCAAGATCGTCTTGAAAGTCGACTGCCAGGCCAAGACGTTCCGCATGTTGCGCGAGAACGAACTGCACAAGAAGCCGGCCAAGGGTAGAAAGAAGCGCGGCAAGGCGGGTAGGAAATGAGCGGACACTCGATAGTGCGGACCGGCACCTGGTCCCTTGAGGAAGGCTGGTAAAGAGATGATACCTGTTCGCCGGACGAGACTCGGACGATTGCTGGAACGCCCGCGCCAAGTGGTGAAGGCGGCTGTTTCTCTCGCGTCGGTGCTGGTGCTGGTGGCCGGCTGCGAAGGCAAGAAGCCACCGCCTCCCCGGCCCCGAACTACTCCCAGCGCGGCCAAGATGGCTCCCTCGATCATGTCCATGACCGAGGACAAGGTAACCGTGCCCAGCTACATATACTCACCGGTGGGCAAGCGCGATCCCTTCCGTTCCTTCTACAAGGTGATAAAAAGCAAGGCCAAGGCGAAAATCGGCGGCATTCTTACCCATTTCGAGATCGACCAGCTCAAGCTCACGGCCATCATCTCCGGTATCTCTCGCCCCCGGGCCCAGGTGGAGCTGCCTGACGGCAAGGGCGTGGTGGTGAAAGTTGGCACGCGTATTGGCAAGAACTACGGGCGGGTAGTGCGTATCAAGAACGACGAGGTGGTGATCGCCGAGGATTTCCGGGATCACCTGGGGCGCAAAATGACCAATTACATTCACATGCGCCTGGAGAACAAGCCCGGTGAACGAAAGTGAGTAAGAGGGGTTCGCGGCGATGCACTATTACCATGCAAGGAGAAGATCCATGGCTTCATGGACGAGAATGGCAGGCTGCTTGCTGTGTGCGGCTCTGATCGGGGCACCCGCGGTGCCGGCCGCGAGCGCCGGTCCGCCACAGAACACCGTCAACCGGCTAGAGGTGAAGCCTGCCGGGCAATCCACCCGCATCACCTTGTATACCCGGCGAACACCTACTTTCACGGTGTTCAAGCTGGCCAACCCGGATCGACTGGTGGTGGATCTGATGGGTGTCGAGTTTGCAAAACTGGACCTGCCACGCACCATCGAGGATGGCCGCGTGTCACGTATCGCCTCGGCCCACTTCCAGCAGGCGGGCCGGGCGGTCAGCCGCCTGATCATCGGCATGGAACCTGGCGTCAAGTTCGATGCCCGGGTGGAGAGGGGCAACGTGGTGGTGGTGCTCTCGGGTTCTTCCGGAGATGGTGACAAGACCCGGCCGAGCCAGGCCTCGGTTCCCGCTCCGGAAAAAACGCCCCGGCCGGAAACGGTCCCGCCAACTGTGGCAAGGCCGGAAAAGCCTGCTCCACCCGCCGATCACCGCGTGGTGGAGAGCCGCGGTAATCCCACCCGGGCCCGGCCGGTGGTCATCCGCCACATCGGCGTGGACGGCCAGGGGCGCGTAGTGGTGGATGCCTCGGGTCCGGTGGATGCCTACCAGGTGCTGGAAGTCTTCAAGCCCTTCCGCCTGGTGGTGGATATCTTCAAAGCCAGCATGCCCCGGGCAGCCATGGAGCGCCGCCTGGCCGGTGGCGCCATCGAGAGGATTCGTGCCGCCCGGCACCCCGACAAGGTGCGCGTGGTCATGGATTGTCGTAACGGTCAACGCGTCGCTTACCGTGTTGCCCGCAGGTCCCGGGGACTGGGGGTGATTCTCGGCAAGGCCGCCGAACTTCTGGCCAGCAAGACGGTTGCCGGAAAGAAGGCCGTAACCGCGGCGGACAGCACGTCCTCACCCAAAGGGGAGAAAGTTGCTGCCACCATGCCTGCTGCCGGGGTAGAACCCGGTCGTCCCGGCGTGGTTCGCGACATCGACTTCCGCCAGGAAAAGAAGCAGGCCCGGGTAGTAATAGACCTGGACGGCGAGGCCCGGGCCCGACTGGTACACAGTGATGCACGTTCCGCGGTGTTGGAACTGGAAAACTGCCAGCTGCCGATGTTCCTGGAACGTACCCTGGACACCAGCGCTTTTGGAGGAGCGGTACGCTCGGTCAGTGCCTACCGGGCCAACGGCAAGGTCAAGCTGGTGGTGGCCACCAGCAAGGCGGTGAACAATCGCCTGGAGCGCCGCCAGGGCAAGTTGCAGTGGGTATTCGACAGCCCCGCTTCCCAGGATTCACCGCTGGGAGCCTCGGGCGGGCAAGCCGGCGAAGTAGCGGTGCGTTACCAGCCGGACGAGGTGGCCGGCTACTCGGTACGGCGCCCCGAATTGTCGGCGGCCGCCGGTTCGGGGCCCCGCAAGCGCAGCAAGTTCCGGG